>ERZ772878.16-NODE-16-length-228756-cov-45.3422_pt1 | contig 228756 bp, 198 predicted proteins | sample MGYA00580578_ERZ772878 | MGnify/ENA primary metagenome ERZ772878 (study PRJEB29015, sample SAMEA2737686) | human gut metagenome | biome: human gut; feature: human-associated habitat; material: faeces | place: China | collected 2012 ...
GCACAGCTTGTAGAAGAAGTCCGGCATTATTCAGAAGAACATACTGTAGATGAAGCATTAAAAAAACGTATTCCTGTACCACATTTTCATTATTATGGCAATAAGGTATGGGAAGAGGCTCTTGCAGTGCTTCTGTGTGGCAGAAATCTTTTGCTGGCAGGAGAGAAGGCAACGGGAAAAAATGTGCTTGCACAGAATCTTGCAGCAGTTTTTGAACGTCCGGCATGGGATATTTCCTTCCATGTTAATATGGATGCGGCTGCGCTGATAGGTTCTGATACATTTCACGATGGCAGGGTTACATTCAGACCCGGACCGGTGTATTGCTGTGCACAAAGTGGCGGCTTTGGGATTCTCGATGAAATCAATATGGCAAGGAATGAAGCACTTGCAGTCTTACATTCTGTACTTGATTTCAGACGTGTAATTGATGTTCCAGGATATGACAGGATAGAGGTTGCAGATGATACACGTTTTATTGCTACGATGAATTATAATTATGCAGGTACAAGGGAATTAAATGAGGCACTTGCCTCAAGATTTGTAGTTATACAGATGCCGCCACTGGCAAAGGAAGATCTTGAGAGACTGTTAAAGGATCAGTTCCCTTCACTGGTTACTAAGTATAACAAACAGTTTGCACTTTTATTTAATGAACTTCAGAAAAAATGTGAAAATGGTGAACTTACAGAGAAAGCTTTGGATCTGCGTGGATTAATTGATGCTGTAAGTCTTATAAAAAAGGGTATTCCAATCAGGGATGCATTGGATCTTGGAATTACCAATAAGATATTTGACAGTTATGAAAAAGAGCTTATACGTGATGTCATAGCTTCAAGGTTTCCCTTAAAGCTGCATAATACGGAGGTGTTTGAATAATGCGTACCATTTCTTATACTGCTAAGGAAAGACGGGCTGCTAATCAGGTATGGAATGCGGCGGAACGCTATAATTTTGATCCATTGTTTCTGGCTGTTGAAACAGGGGATTTAGATTCAGATTTATATATGAATCTTATAATTGGACTGGCATATAAGTATTATGGTGAAAAGACAATCAGCACTTTATTTGGTTATTGGAACGGAGATATCAGTCAGGCTATGCTGGATGATCTGACATGGCTTTATCTGGAACATGTACTGTATACAGAGGAAGCATTAAAACGTCCGTCTATGACTGATCTACGGGTTTATTATGGAAAGGCTTTTTTTGCAGGTGAATATAAGCTGTCTAGGCAGGAGTGGATGAGCAAAAACCGGCTTGTATATAATATGCAGTCAGCCAGATGGAGCAGTGTGTCAGGGAAAAAGAAGGTTCTGCTGACACCAAATGAACAAAAGCTGTATGCAGAACTGACACCACAGATAATGCCTGAAACAGACCGGTTGATAGATACTGTGCTGGCAATTTATCGCAAATTTAATCTTTTTGATGGCGTAAAACATGAAAAAAAAGCATTACGACTGCATTTTACAGGGGCATTTGCCCGGATAATGACAAGAATAATGCCTGTCAGCTCTGTAAGAAATAATCATGTAATGGTTATGCGTTCTTCTGAGGCGGACAATATGACTGGTGGAGCAGCTTACAGTAAAAAGAAAGATAATATAACATATAAGAAAGAAAATGATGACTGCTCTTATATTGAGAATTGTTTTGGAAGATCTGTTATATCAGAGCAGACTCTTACTAAAATAGAAAAAGAACTGTGTACAGGCAGTCATACAGGATGCCATTTATGGTTTACTGATGGAAAATATATAACAAAGAAAAATATACCGAAGGAATTTCTTCATTTAAGAGAACAGTCACAGCTGCAGGTTGAAAGAAATCATTCATATTATAATAAAAATGTACGGCTTTATGATAGTCTTATTGCACATATGGTCGAACAAATCCGTAATAGCGAATATATAAGTCAGAAGACAGATGTAATATCAGGGCAGAGCGGAAGGCTTGATACAACCAAAGTATGGCGTGCAGAATATATAGAAGATAACAGGATTTTTCACACATATGAAGATGATAATCAACCGTCCTTTACAGTGGATCTGCTTCTTGATGCATCTGCTTCAAGGCTTCAGTATCAGGAAATGCTTGCTGCGCAGGGAGTAATTATTTCCAAAAGCCTCGTGGAATGTAATATACCGGTCAGGGTAACAAGATTTTGCAGTGTTAGAGGATATACAGTTTTTCATATATTGAAGTCTTTTAGGGATAAGAAGTGCGACAATATTTTCAATTATTATGCTGCCGGTTGGAATCGTGATGGTCTTGCTTTTCGGGGAATTGGTAAAATCCTTGATATGAACCCGGGGGTGGCTGACAGGCATCTTGTGATTATTTTAACAGATGCTGCGCCTAATGACAGCCAGCGTATTCTGCCATCACAGGACAGCCCGTTTGGACATGATTATAGCGACGATATTTCTGTTAATGATGCAGCCGAAGAGGTACGTGCACTGCGTGCTAAAGGAATACATGTATCAGCCGTTTTTATGGGAAATGATGCGGCGGCCAATAGCGCAGAAAAGATTTATGGAAAAGAATTTACAAGAATACGTCGTATTGATGAGCTGGCAAAGGCGGTAGGAAGACTTATACAAAAAGAGATTCAGTCGTTGACAAGATAATTGCAAATGTGTATGTGATTAGGAATGGAGATAATAGGGTGTTGGTATTTTATATTTTTAATATAATTGTGAAAAATGTATATATACATAAAATGACAACTAATATAAAATAAAAAAACAAAAGAAATGGAGAATGTAATGTACTGTAAAAATTGCGGAATGAAACTGGAGAATGGGACTAAGTTCTGCGGCGGATGTGGAATGCCAGTCGATAATGAGATTTTTGAATGAAAAAATACTTGATTATATGGAGAGGACAATAATTAAGAAAAGAGGGTCATTATGAAAAGTAAGCAGAATGTAAGACATTACCTGTTTGACGTGGAAATGCTAAGACGAAGATTATTAAGACCATATTTTATAGAACTTGGACTGACAGTTGGACAGGGGCAGCCACGCATATTATATGAGTTAAGAAAATGTGATGGAATGAGCCAGAAAGAATTGTCAGATGCCTGCCTTATAGAGGTGACTACAATGTCAAGAACGCTTGACAGATTAGAGAGTATGGGACTTATTAAAAGGCAGAATAATCCAGAATGCAGGCGTTCGTGGATTATATCTTTAACAGAAGAAGGAAAGGAAAAGGCTGACAGGGTATCTGATATATTTGATATGGCTGAGGAAGTATTCCGCAAGGACATAAGTGAGGAAGAATTTAGCAGTATGTGTGCAACGCTTGAAAAGATAGAGAATAATCTTAATGAAGCCATAGAGGAGCAAAGTACGGAGGGGAATAATTAACAGGTAATAGTATCTGATAATAGTATTCAATTATATTATTTTCAAATTATATTGCAAAGTAGTATTATTTGTATTACAATAACTAATACAAATAATACTACTTTTTTATTTGCCTTATTAATAAGATTGTGAAAAGGTTATATTTGTTTAATGTAAGGTTCATAAGATATCGGTTAGGTCAATTCTATGTTGTGAATATTGTGTCAGGAAAGGAGTTAATGCAATGATTATTGAATTAGATATGAATAGCAGTACACCTATATATGTCCAGCTTCGTAATCAGATTGTAATGGGAATTGGGCGTGGTGAATTAAAGCTTGGTGAGAGCCTGCCAACGGTAAGACAGCTTGCACAGGATATTGGAGTTAATACAATGACGGTGAATAAAGCGTACCAGATATTAAAGACAGAAGGATATATTAAAATAGACCGCAGGCACGGAGCAATAGTATCAGACAATATTGATATGGATATTGTATTTAGGGAAAAGCTTGAAAATGAACTTGAATTATTATTAGCAGAAGCAGCTATCAATGGAATGGATAAGAACGATTTTCTTAGTATGTGCAATGAAATATATTCAAAAATGAAAGTGTCAGGTGACAGTGAACCAAAGACAACATAAATACAAAAGTAAAAGCATTTTGGTGACTGGACAGGGAGGATAATATTATGGGAATAGCATTGTTTGTGATAGCATTGGTAAGCAATATATTTATAATTTTAATTATGAGATATGGATTTACTGGTAATTATGAATATAAGCAGGGGATGCTTCTTGGTGTTCATGTACCACAGGAGAATATTGGTGATGAAGAAGTAGTAAGCCTTATGGAAAAGGCAAAGCGTAATTATAAAATATTCCAGAATGTTAATGTGGTTCTTGGTATAGTGATATGTTTTGTGAATTTTCTTAATATGATAATATTTGTGCTTATCTGGTGTGTGTGGCTGATTGGTTATGCTGTAGGCATAGAATTACTGATTATTATGCCACATAGGAAAATGTATGATATAAAGATTAAGAATAAATGGGTTATAGAAAGCCAGAAAAGGATATATGCAGATACTTCCCTGTCAGTGGACGGAGAAGAAGTTAAGATGTATTATCATTTAATACCGATATGTTCTGAGATTGTTACAGGAATTATTCTATGGGCAGTAAAGGGCAGGACAAAGGATTTTAATCAGGCACTTATATTATTACTTATTACATTGCTTGTATCGTTGATATCATTTGTATTTAATGTGGCATTTAATAAAAGAGAAAGAACTGTATATAGTAAAGATTCAGCTGTTAATCAGGCAGTCAATAATACTGTTAAAAAATATATATTTAAAGGAATGTTAATAACTAACATAATCAATGCTTTATCGTGGCTTTATATATTTATTTAATATATCGGACATAGCAGAATAACAGATGCAGACTATTATGTGTATATGGGAATTCAATTTATGTATACACTTGTTATTTTATGGATGATTATTGTTATCGGAAAGAAGAAAGAGGAGATACTTAACAGAGATAACGAGCCGTTATATGTAGATGATGATGAGTATTGGAAAACTGGATTCTATAATAACCCTGCTGATCCTAAAGTATTAGTCAAGAACAGACTGAGTGATACGAATTATTCATTCAATCTTGGTAATAAAGCTGGAAAAGCAATAATGTGGTCGCTTGAGGCTGTCGTTGCCGGATTTATTATATGGTTTGTGGCTATTATGATACCATATATTAATGTCCATATAGATACAGAAATTAAAGATAATTACTTCACGGTAAAAGCTGTGGGATATGAGTTCTCAATCAATATTGATGATATTGAGGAAGTACAGCTTATGGATAAAATGCCTAAAGACAGCTTTACAAGAACTAATGGCGGGGCAACAGAGGAGTATAACATAGGTAATTATAAAGGTAATACATATGGAAAATGTATGCTTTTTATATGGAATGGCTATGGACCTGTGGTTATGATAAAGGGAGATAACAAGACAGTATTTGTTAATTATAAGGAAGATGGGGAAGCATTAAAGCTTTATGAGCAGTTGTCCAGTGCAGATAAAATATGACTACTTCGTAGTCACTTAGAAGTTTCTTCGAAACTTCATATGTGCTGAAAAGCTGCACAAAAAAATAAGATAAAATATGACTACTTCGTAGTCACTTAGAAGTTTCTGCGAAACTTCGGATGCGTGGAAAAGCAACGCAGGGCATATGATATAATGAGCACAAAAGTGCTCATCTTAAAAGTTCCTTACGGAACTTTATATGTGCTGAAAAGCTGCACAAAAATATGATATAATATGACTACTTCGTAGTCACTTAGAAGTTTCTGCGAAACTTCGGATGCGTGGAAAAGCAATGCAGAGCATATGATATAATGAATATATCAAAATAGCATTTTACATTTAATGATAAAAGATGTATAATCTCTGTTAATGAAAACCTAATTAATAAATATCGCGATAGATTAGATTTCACTATTTATATTTATAAGGGAGGAATCTGATATGTTATTTAAGAAGGATATTAACAAAAAAATCGAACATCTTGTAAAGAAGAATGATTTCTATGCAGTTGCAGATTATGTATATGGAACTAAGGAAGAGAAGCTTGATCTGGCTAAAGCCTTAGGAACTAACGATAATAACAGCAGTGTTGATTTATTGTTAAGACTTGTTGATGATAAAGATGATGATGTTGTATATGCGGCTTGTGAGGCATTAAGAAATGTCGGCTCAGAACACAATACTGCGGATTTACTTGAGAAGCTTAATAATCTTCCAAAAGAAAAAGAGCATTTAAGAGAAGAAATCAGCAGGACTGTACAGGAATTACATCATAGAAATTAATATAAACGATATATAAGACACATTAAAATATATCAGAAAGATAAAATATATGTAAACTGTATAAAAGTGTATGGTGGTTGTATAATGAAGTTTATAGATAGCTGATAACGTTATAATAAAAAGAAAGGGTACTGGAATTATGTTTTCAGTACCCTTTTTTTGAGTTTGGTAATTGATACCCTTTATTAGTTATTGTTGGTTATGGACGCTGTCCAAGTCCACCCTCAAGTGTGAGAGTTTCACCTGTCATATACTTAAAGTCTGGAGATGCAAGCTGTACGCATACACGTCCGATTTCAAGCTCAGCATCACCGAAATGTCCTGCTGGTGGAGTATGAACATTTTTATCAAATGCATCTGGATAAGCGTTCTTGAACTGCTCAAGCTGTGATGTCCACGCAAGAGGGCATATAATATTAACATTAATTCCATCTTTAGCCCATTCAGTTGCAGCAACTCTTGTAAGACCTCTTATACCTTCTTTAGCGGCGGCATAGGCACACTGCCCAAAGTTACCAAAAAGTCCAGCACCAGAAGCAAAGTTAATTACAGAGCCATTACTTTCCTTAAGATAAGGATAGCAGGCTTTCATATAATAAAATGCGGCATAAAGACCTGAATACATAGCAAGATTGAACTGCTCTGTAGTATGTTCAGCAAGTGGAACGCCGGAAGCAGAAGCCTGTGCGTTATTGATAAGCACATCAATATGTCCAAATGTATCAATTGTCTGCTTAACGACATTAGCTACAACAGCTTCATTATCAGCAGAGGCATTAACATCTGCCTGAATTGTAAGAACCTTGATATTATAAAGCTTTTCTAATTCTTCTTTAGCGGCGGCAAGCTTGCTTTCATTACGTCCTGTAATGACAATATTAGCACCCTCCTTAGCATAAGCTGTAGCAATTCCATATCCGATAGAACCACATCTTCCATCACTTAATACGGCACGGCCAGCCCCAGTTATAATGGCTGTTTTACCTGTTAAAAATCCCATAAATCTAATCTCCCTGTCTGTGATATTTACGATAATCAGGAATAAGTTAAAGCACACAATATACTTTCGATAAATTCCAGTCGTGGATTTATAATAACATAGTCAGACTAAACAAACAATACAATTATGCGAAAATTATTATCAAAAAGAGGGAAAATACTAAAAACTATTTAAAATAACAATAATGTTAAAAAAATATCAGAACTATATCACAAAATACTGTTAATTGATATTTTATTAACAAAAAGTAATTCAGTATAAGATTAAAGAGCTGGATACGGCAATTAGCGGGGCTGATAAAGCAGTTTCTTCACATTAAAATAGTGTATACATAAAAATAATGTTGAATTTAATAAAGATTTGCAATAATATATTGATTATTAGATGAAAAAGAATATGCGTTAAGATGAAACATATAAGGATATATGATTATTAAGATGTGCAGGAATGGAGAACTGCATAGAGAGTGGATACATAAGTGATTACTACAATCACGAATTCATAGAAGAAGTCAATAAGTTACGTCCGCAGATAATTAAAGGCGGTTATTGTATGGTGGTTGTAGATGTCAAGCATTTTAAGCTGTTTAATAAGCTTTATGGAAGAAAAGCCGGCAATGAACTTATAAGAGCTATATATGAATATCTTGAAAATAAATCCAGACAGTATGAGGGTGTGTTTGGCTATCTTGGAGCAGATAATTTTGCACTTGTCATAAAAGATGGCGAAAGTGTATTTAATGATATTAAAGATTATATAAAGTACAGGATTATAAGAAAAGATGGTTCTGTAAGGTGGATTGAAGATTTCGGACATATGGAAAATGCCGGGCTTATGGCTGAAAACGGTTATTATTATGTATTTATAGCAGATATAACAGATACAATAACAGAAGCCCAGAAGAACTGCATATACGCATATATATGAGAAATAAATATTACAATAATACTAATGAGAATTAATATCATTAACACATAATTGTATTGACAGGAAAATATATAAAGTAATATAAATATAACAGTGTCATATAACACTGTTATATGACGGCTTAGGTTATATGAAAGCTGGAATAAGGAGAGGTATGAACACATTAGATAATATACATAAAGCTGCTAAGAAAGAATTTCTTGATAAAGGGTTTCAGATGGCTTCGCTTCGTAATATTGTAAAGAATGCAGGTGTGACGACAGGTGCATTTTATGGGTATTACAAGAGCAAGGAGGAGTTGTTTGATGCACTTGTTGGAAAGCAGTATGAGCATATAATGAAGATGTATATTGATGTACAGAATGGCTTTAAAAAGCTTGATGCCAATACCCAGCAGACGTCAATGGGGAAAGTTTCAGGTGATTGTATGGAAGATATGCTTGATTATATGTATGCGAATGAAGATGAGTTCAGACTTATACTCTTAAGTTCACAAGGCACAAGATATGAGAATATGGTGCACGAGATGTCAGATATTGAAGTTATGGCAACACATGATTTTGTAGACACTATGAAGCGTAATGGAAAGTCTATTAAATCGGTTGACCCAATGCTTGAACATATGCTTGTAAGTGGAATGTTCTCAGCGTTTTTTGAATTGCTTATTCATAAAGATGATATAAAGGAAGCCAAGACTTATCTTAAGCAGTTGAGAGCATTTTATACGGCAGGTTGGGCAAAGGTATTCGAGATGTCGCTGGAAGGCTGATAATATTGCCTTCCATTATTTTAGTACGCTGGTTTGACTGAACTAACTTTCCTTAGTTTAACCTAAGCACAATGACAATTAATAGATTTGATGAATTGGATAATATAATAGATGGTAGAATTAAAAAGTAAAATAATTAATTAGTTTACCACGGATAATATTATTTAATTCATTAGGTTTATGGAAAAGAGGTTAATGATGAAAAAGGAAAAACAGGACTCAGCATTTTCGCAGCTTATGAATTATGCTGGAAGTTATAAAATGTTTACTTACACAGCATTAGTTCTTTCAGCAGTCAGTGCAGTTCTTGCATTGTTTCCATTTGTATACCTATGGAGAATTATTAAAGCGGTTATAAATGCCGCACCAGATTATGGCAATGCAGAGGGAATGGTGCATAATGGCTGGATGGCGGTTATTATGGCACTTGTAAGTATGCTTATATATTTTGTGGCACTTCTTTGCTCGCACAGAGCGGCATTTCGTGTGGCAACTAATATAAAGACAACAGCACTTACACACATAAGAAAGCTTCCTATTGGCCCGCTTGAAAGCCTTGGAAGCGGTAAAGTAAGAAAGATGATATTAGAGTCAGCGGCGGCTACAGAAACTTATCTTGCACACCAGCTTCCAGACACAGCCAATGCAATGGTTACACCATTGGCAATGATAGTTATTTTATTTGTATTTGACTGGAAGTTAGGACTGCTTAGTCTTATACCAGTTGTTATAGCATTTCTTAATATGTTTGGAATGTTGGGAAAAGCTATGGCAGAGGATATGAAAAAGTATCAGGATTCATTGGAAGATATGAACAATGAGGCTGTTGAATATGTAAGAGGAATGCCGGTAGTAAAGACATTTGGACAGTCGGTATTTACATTTAAGAGATTCAGGGATTCAATAAGCAGATATAGCAAATTCTGTATTTCTTATACTAAAAGATGCCGCAGGCCTATGATTGGCTTTGAAGTAGCTATTAACAGTGTATTTGTATTTCTGACCTGTGCGGCTGTACTGGTAACAAGAAATGGAGTTGTAGACGAAAAGTTTGTTGTGAATTTTATCTTTTATGTAATATTTACTCCAATTATATATACAACATTTACAAAGATAATGTTTATGAGCGAAAATGATATGCTTGTTAAAGATTCACTCCAGAGAATTAACGAGCTTCTTAATATTGAACCATTGAAGAAATCAGACATTAATAATGCCAAGGTTAAAGATTATTCTGTAGAATTAAAAAATGTAACTTATAGATACGCAGGTGATTCTAAAGATGCACTTTCTAATCTTTCACTCAATGTTCCGTCAGGAAAGATGGCTGCATTGATAGGACCATCAGGTGGTGGTAAGAGTACAACAGCCGCACTTATAGACAGATTTTTCGATGTAACAGAAGGAAGTATTCTTATAGGTGGTGTTGATATAAGGGATATACCTAAAGAAGAACTTAATAAGATGATTGCGTATGTATTTCAGGATAATAAGCTCCTTAAAATGTCAATAAAGGATAATCTTAAGCTTGCAAAGAGCAATGCCACAGACTATGAGATTAATAATGCACTTCATCTTGCACAGTGTGATGATATTATTGCAAAGCTTCCAGCCGGAGTTGATACAATGCTTGGAACTAAGGGCGTATATCTTTCAGGTGGTGAAAGACAAAGAATAGCGATAGCGAGGGCAATTCTTAAAGATTCACCAATAGTTATTCTTGATGAGGCAACAGCATTTGCAGACCCTGAAAATGAAGCACTTGTCCAGAAAGCATTTACACAGATAGGAAAGAACAAGACCGTTATAATGATTGCACATAGACTGTCTACAGTAAAAGATGCAGATATAATCTATGTATTGCAGAATGGCAGAGTATCTGAGCGTGGTACGCATAACGAGCTTGTTGCCAAGGAAGAAACACAGGACAACTACAGACATATGTGGAACGAATACCAGAAGTCTATAGCGTGGAAAGTTGTGTAGTTAATACAGTGCACAGGAATGGAGTTCAGTATGGAAAAGTTAATGAAAAGATATGCGCTTACCAGACAGGGAGCGAAAGATTTTATTATATGCACAATCGTAACGACAATACAGAATATTATGCTTATGGCACCGGTTGCTATTCTTTATTATATTACAAGTGATTTAATATCAGGCAGTATATCAAAGAGCAATAATGTGGCATATATAATAGCGTGTGTAATTATGCTTGTTGTTATGGGTATTGTATTTTATTTTCAGTATAATACATCATTTTTCTCAACATATATTGAGAGTGAACATAGAAGAATTAATCTTGCCGAGAAGTTAAGAGAACTTCCGCTTTCATTTTTTGAAAAGAAGGATTTATCGGATCTGACATCGACAATACTTGGTGACTGTACAGTGCTTGAGCATAATTTCTCACACGTTATGCCACAGTTCTTTGGTTCGATAATATCAACAATTATTATAGCTGTGAGCCTGTTTTTCTTTAACTGTAAGCTTGCAGTGGCAGCCTTGTGGGTGCTTCCAATAGCACTTATTATAGTGGGTTGTTCAGGAAAGGTACAAAGAGGCATATCAAGAAGAAAAAGAAAAGTTGTGCTTGCACAGGAAGAAGGCTTTCAGGAGTATCTTGAAACTGTGAAGGATTTAAAGTCGTATAACGCAGAGGATACTTATGTTGAAAGTCTTAAAGAGAAAATGGATAATCTTGAAAAGGAAAGCTTCAGGGCTGAATTAGGAACGTCTGTATTTGTAATAAGTGCTTCCTGCATTTTAAGATTAGGAATTGGTACAGTTGCACTTGTTGGAGCTTCACTTCTTGTTAAAGGGCAGATTGATATAATGATATTTTTTATGTTCATACTTGTAGTGTCAAGAATATATGAACCTATGCAGGGAACACTTATGAATCTTGCGGCTATCATATCTCAGGACGTTAATGTCGAGAGAATGAATGAGATTACTAATTATCCTGTTCAGAGTGGTGATGGAAGTCTTGATGTTAATTCGTATGATTTAGAGTTTGATAAAGTGGCGTTTTCTTATGTTAAGGGAGAAAATGTTCTTACAGATGTATCATTTACTGCCAAGCAGGGTGAAGTAACAGCACTTATAGGACCATCAGGTGGTGGTAAATCAACTGTATCAAAGTTAGCGGCAAGATTTTATGATGCTGATAAGGGTACAATAAAATTAGGCGGCAGGGATATTTCTACAATAAATCCGGAAAATCTCTTGTCAGCATATTCAATTGTATTTCAGGACGTAACATTATTTAATAATACAATAATGGAGAATATCCGTATTGGAAGAAAAGGTGCTACAGATGAAGAGGTTATAAATGCGGCGAAGGAAGCACAGTGTGATGAGTTCATAAGAAAGCTGCCACAGGGTTACCAGATGGTTATAGGCGAGAATGGCTGTGCTCTTTCAGGCGGTGAAAGACAGAGAATATCAATAGCAAGGGCATTGCTTAAGGACTCTCCAATAATTCTGTTAGACGAGGCAACAGCATCTCTTGATGCAGACAATGAAACACTTATTCAGCAGGCAATATCACGTCTTATAAAAGACAAGACGGTAATAATAATTGCACACCGTATGCGTACAGTATCTGGAGCTGATAAGATAGTTGTACTGGAAGACGGTATTGTAAAAGAACAGGGCAGACCGGAAGATTTAATAAAGAATAACGGAACTTATGCAAAGATGGTAAAGCTTCAGGCAGTGGATTAATATGCTGGGGAAAGTCAGCAGGCTGGGCATAATTGGTCTGTATCGTGGATATAGGCATTAGATGTAATTAATCTGCTGGGTGAATTCTTTTTGTTTTTGACACTTATATCATATTAATGTAGAATAAAATGGTTTATTATGATAATATCTTGTATACACTATTGTAGTATAATATTCCACGAAAGTTTCATACCTGTGCGCATAGGGTATGAATGATTATGGACAGAGGATATGCGCAGAAATGAGGATTATTATGTCAGATATAAAAGGAAGAATTCATTCAGTAGAAAGTTTTGGTTCAGTTGACGGACCTGGTGTAAGATATATAGTATTTCTTCAGGGATGTCATATGAGATGTAAATATTGCCATAATCCAGAGACCTGGAAGTTAGAGGATGGCGAACTCCAGACACCACAGGAAGTATTTGATAAGGCTTACAGATACCATAATTACTGGAAAGATAATGGAGGCATAACTGTGAGTGGTGGAGAAGCACTTCTTCAGATTGAATTTGTTACAGAGCTTTTTAAGATAGCCAAGAAAGAAGGAGTTCATACAACTCTTGATACATCAGGCAATCCATTTACATTTGAAGAACCATTTATAAGCAAGTTCAATGAGCTTATGGCAGTTACAGATCTTTTTATGCTCGATATTAAGCATATTGACGATGAAAAGCATAAGAAACTTACAGGCTGGACTAATAAGAATATATTAGATATGGCAAAATATCTTTCGGATAATAACAAGGATATGTGGATACGTCACGTACTTGTGCCAAAGGTTACAGATGATAAGGAAGATTTACAGGCACTTTCAGATTTCGTTAAGTCATTAAAGACAGTTAAGAGATTTGAAATTCTTCCATATCATACACTTGGTGTATTTAAGTGGCACGATCTTGGTGTGAAATATGAACTTGAAGATATTATGCCTCCAACTAAGGAAGAAATACAGAGAGCTGATGATATACTTCATACAGGTGATTACAAGGGATATCTTGAAAAATGAGGAAAATGCCGTGAACAAAGAGGAACTTAACAATTTATTGGAAAATGTTGCCTCTGGTGCTATTTCTCCGAAAGAGGCAGCAGATAGTATTAAAATAGAATCATTTAAGGATTTAGGCTTTGCCAAGGTTGATACCAACAGGGAATTAAGACAGGGAATGTCGGAAGTTATATATGGCAAAAGCAAGACTAAAGAGCAGATTGCCGGTATAGTTGGTGCAATGCTTGAAGAAAAAGAAAAGACAATCCTTATAACCAGAATGAGCAGGGAAGCCGCTGATTATGTGGCACAGCAATATAACCTGAATTATGATGAATTATCGCAGATTGGAATAATTGGCGATATGCCAGAAAAGAATGGTAAGGGCAGGATTGTTGTAGCAACAGGCGGAACAAGTGATATACCAGTTGCCGAGGAAGCAGCCAGGACAGCAGAAGTATATGGCAATGAAGTTGTAAGGCTGTATGATGTTGGCGTTGCAGGAATGCACAGGCTTATGAACCATATTGATACTATAATGAATGCAAGAGTTATAATTGCAATTGCCGGTATGGAAGGCGCACTTGCAAGTGTCATAGGAGGTATGGCTGACTGCCCTGTTATAGCTGTTCCAACAAGTGTTGGTTATGGAGCTAATTTTGGCGGTTTGTCAGCACTGCTTTCAATGCTTAATTCCTGTGCAAGCGGTGTAAGCGTTGTTAATATTGACAATGGCTTTGGTGCGGGATATCTGGCAAGTATGATAAATCATATGTGAGAAAATCAAAAATATCCGGAAATAAATGCTGTTGGATATAACTTAAAGGAGATAGACCACATTATTAATATGGTCTATCTCCTTTATATTAAATATTTATTTTCAGCTTATGTAAAGTATTTCATTGAAAGTGAACAGGGGAAGAAAGTTTTCTTTTGAAGAGCATTTGAAAGCACTAATATATGCACTGCTTACTAATCAGAGAAAGTGGTCAGATGTTGAACCTAAGCTTGTTGACATAGACCGGCTGTTTTTTAACTATGATGAAGCAAAGATACTTACATATCCGGGAGAGTATTTTGAAAAAGGAATTAGACAACTTCGCTGTGGTAATATCAGCATTAAAAGTCAAATGGCTAATTTGAATGCTAATATATTTATGTTTATAAAAATAGAAGAGGATTATGGTTCTCTTGATGATTATGTTGTATCCAAAGCACCTGATGTAATAGTAAAAGAATTATCATCAGGCATATATAAGTTAAAGGGTATAGGACCAGCACTTGCATGGGAGTATTTAAGGAATGTAGGAATTGATGGTGCAAAACCAGATACGCATCTTAAAAGATTTATGGGTTCTAAGCGAATGGGTGTATCAGATAATATAGAGGCAAGTGATGAAGAAGTATTAGACGAGGTAAAGAGATTATCAGCGATTACCGGTCTTAGCCGTTTTGATATTGATTATGCAATATGGGTATATTGTGCTGATGGAAAAGGACAGATATGTACATCAAGTCCTAGCTGTGACAAATGTGTAGTAAAGGGTTATTGCAGATACAAAGCTAATGAAGTAGCAGCTAAAGCATATGAAATTATTGTTGATTATAAGGAGAAAGAGAACATGAAAAAGGGTGGAGAATACAGAGACCAATTCTTTAATGAATATATGGAATATCTAAGAAAAAGGCTTGATGAAGACAGAAAAAGTCTAAATAAACCAGTATATTCTGATAGCACAATAAAGACATATGCTACAGATACATTTTATCTTGAGAAAAGGGAAGATGTAAGCTTTATAAGTTGGTTAAAAGATGAGGACAGCATAAAAGAGGCAAAATCAAAATTAATGTACTATTTATCAGGCAGAAAAAATCCTGAAAAAGAGGCAGAATACTATTTGAATTGTATGTTGATGTTCAGGGATTTTTACTCTGAAATAACACATAAACATAATTAGTGAGAGAACAATAGATTAGGCGTGGCAATGAAGAAGTAAGCCTGGCAGAGGTTATCTCTATTTATGTATATAATGTGACTAAATATTAAAGTACCTATAATGCTTTGTTATAGTGATACCCTGTTCTGCAATAGGGATTCTTCTGCTTTGTTAAATTCTTCAAGTGAATATTTTGTTAATATCTGTTCTTTAGTAATTCCAAGCTCCAGCATTGTTATAATAGAATTAATTTTTTCGCAAGCAATGCCTTCCTGCCTTCCTTCCTGTTTGCCACGTTCAGTCCACTGGGCTTCTAAATTCCTGAATGCGTTGCACATAGTATTTCCTCCATTCTTGTGATTACTGCAAAGTTCTAATAATTGTGGAGTATCAGTAATTACACTTATAAGTTCGATAACTTCTGGGTCTACATTATCTGACTGATACTGAGAATATATAGCTTCTATATCTTCCTTGTAAATGTTCTTGGTTATATTGAATAGATTTCTTACATCATCATTATAAAATGTATATTTGTCGGAATCAAGTATCTGAATAAGATTTAAGTGGTAATCAGAAAATAAAGATTTCATATAAGAAGACATATCTACCATCATATCAGATAGATTAAGAGGACCTGTCCATAAGGTTTCGCCGTAGTATAATACGAGAGTAATAATTGGGTGAAATCTGTCATCAGCAGTTATGCCAGATAGAAAGCTTTCAGAAGAAGGCAGAGAGTCATTGTTTAGTTTATGCTGTTTCTTGATGTTGTTATATTCCTTGATATAACCAAGTGTGTCATAAGTTATTGTTCTAAGGGGCATAGCAAAATGTGTCTTGTCCTGAATTTCAAGACCTAGAATAGTGAATTCTACGCCGTCAAACATCTTTTTAACAACATCCCTGTTTCTTTTAATTGACTCGTTATAATCGTCAGACTTGATTATTGCGGAGGTATCGGAGTCAATCTCAACAAGCTGGTCAGGTTTAATTATTTGTGAGCCATTAAAAAGTGCTGCATTAAAGAGGTCTGCAAAATGTTCATTATCTCTCCAGAAAGTTTTAAGAATGATATCCTTGCTTGACGACCCTTTGTTATGTACTTGTTTATTCATAAATCGCCTTTCATTTTAAATTAGTATATAAAGAATAGTAACACTATAAGACTCGAAAGTCAAATGAAAATATAAAAAATATTATATTGATATTTAATATGCTGATTAAATATCATAATCTATGAATTAAAACAATCATAAGTGTTCATACTAATTCAATTAAATAGTATAATTCCACATAAAATCCTAATAATAAATCTTATATATGTACAATCTGCACAAAATAGAATATGAATGTTTGTGAATGATAATAATTGATTATGAATGAATATGGAGTTATTATAATGATAACAAAAGGAACGTGACCAGAAGGGAGGGATATAAAGTGATATATACCGTAACATTTAATCCATCACTTGATTATATTGTATCTGTTAAAGATTTCAGACCAGGTATGACTAACAGGACGAGCAGTGAGTTAATGCTTGCCGGAGGTAAAGGAATTAATGTATCTATAGTTCTTGGCAATCTTGGAATAAAGAGTACAGCGTTAGGTTTTATTGCTGGATTTACTGGAGATGAGATTGTAAGAAGACTGCATAATGGTGGCATTAATTCAGAATTTATCAAAATTAATGACGGAATTTCAAGAATTAATATTAAGTTAAAGTCGATTGATGGAACGGAGATTAACGGACAAGGACCACATATAGATAGTTCTCATATTGAACAGCTTATGAACAGATTAAGAAGACTTGAAAGCGGTGATGTTCTTGTTCTTGCGGGTAGCATACCGGCAGGCATATCAGATAATATATATAAAGACATTATGGATATGTTAAAGGACAAAGGTGTTCAGATTGTGGTTGATGCAACAAGCAGGCTGTTGACTAATGTATTGGAATATAATCCATTTTTTATAAAGCCTAACCAGCACGAGCTTGGAGATATATTTAATGTGACACTTAATACACAGGAAGAAGTTATTCCGTATGCTTTGGAATTAAAGAAAATGGGTGCTGTTAATGTATGTGTATCAATGGGTGGAAAAGGTGCAATACTTGTAGCAGATGATGGCAATGTGTATAAAGCAAAGGCTCCGGACGGGATACTTAAGAATTCAGTGGGGGCAGGAGATTCACTTGTAGCGGGCTTCCTTTCAGGCTGGATTGAAAAGAAAGATTATGAGTATGCGTTCAGGAAAGGTGTTGCAACAGGAAGTGCCAGTGCATTTTCGGAAAGATTGGCAACTAACGGAGAAGTTAATGATCTTATAGGTAAAGTTACTATAATCAGATAATTATTACAGAGTGTTTAAACTTATTATAAATATGGAGGTATGTATATGAGGATTACCGATTTATTAAGTGCTTCAAGTATAGATCTTAATGCAAAGCCTTTAAATAAAAAAGAGGCAATAGAGCAGGCTGTGAAGCTTATGGCGGCCAGCGGTAATATTACAGATATTGAAGCGTATACGAAGCAGGTTATTGCAAGAGAAGAAGAAAGCACAACTGGTGTTGGAGAGGGAATTGCCATACCACACGGCAAATGCAGTGCGGTAAGCAGACCGGGACTTGCAGCTATGATTATAAGGGATGGAGTTGATTATGATTCATTAGATGGTGAACCTGTTAATGTATTGTTTCTTATAGCAGCTCCGGATAGTGAGGATAATGTTCATCTAGATGTATTAAGCAAGCTTTCGGTGCTTCTAATGGATGAAGAATTTATCAGAAAGTTAAAAGCAGCTAAGGATATTGGGGAATTTCTTGAAGTTATCGATAATGCAGACAGTGAAAGCAAGAGCATTGATGAAAGATTGCAGGATACAGGCACATATAATGCTGGCAATAGTGATACGAATCCGGCTGACAGGTATATAGTGGCTGTAACTTCGTGTCCTACAGGTATTGCACATACGTATATGGCAGCTGAGGGTCTGGAAAAAGCAGCTAAAAAGGCAGGCTGTACAATTAAGATAGAGACAAGAGGTTCAGCAGGTGCTAAAAATGTGCTTACAGATGAAGATATAGAAAAAGCGGAATGTATAATAGTTGCGGCAGATGCCAAAGTGCCAATGGCAAGGTTTGAAGGACATAAGGTTATAGAATGTCAGGTATCAGACGGAATTAATAAAGCTGATGAATTAATAAGTCAGGCACTTAGCGGTGATGTTCCCGAATATCAGGTACATGGGATGGGCAGATCTTCTGATGATAGTCAGGCAGCTGCGGTTAAGAAGAATAAATCAGGCGGAGTTGGACATCAGATATATACACAGCTTATGAATGGTGTTTCGCATATGCTTCCATTTGTAGTTGGCGGTGGTATTCTGATTGCCATAGCATTTCTTATTGATGGAATTAATGTTGATATGAACAGTCTTTCTGAAGCTGAAAGAGCTAATTTTGGTACTATAACACCAGTTGCAGCTTTGTTTAAGAATATAGGTGGAGCAGCATTTGGATTTATGCTTCCTGTGCTTGCAGGATATATTGCAATGGCAATAGGTGACAGACCGGCACTGGCACTGGGTTTTGTCGGAGGATATATTGCAGCTAATGGAAAGTCTGGATTTTTAGGTGCTTTAGTTGCAGGCTTTGCGGCTGGATACATTATTTTAGGTTTAAGAAAATTGTGTGACAAGCTTCCAGAAGCACTTGAAAAGATTGCACCTGTGCTTATATATCCGGTTGTGGGAATTCTTGTTATAGGACTTGGAATGAACTATGTAATAGAGCCTGTTATGGGGGCGATTAATACAGGGCTTAATTCATTCCTTGTTGGAATGGGAAGTTCAAGCCGTATAATTCTTGGATTTGTGCTTGCAGCAATGATGGCAATTGATATGGGTGGTCCATTTAATAAAGCAGCATATGTATTTGGAACAGCTTCAATTGCATATGGTAATTACGATATTATGGCAGCAGTTATGATTGGTGGTATGGTTCCACCTTGTGCTATTGCACTTGCTACAATGTTATTTAAGAATAAGTTCACTAAGGAAGAAAGAGAGGCAGGACCAACCAACTTTATTATGGGACTTGCATTTATAACAGAAGGTGCCATTCCATATGCGGCGGCAGATCCGCTTCACGTTATACCAGCATGCCTTATTGGTTCTGGAATAGCAGGAGCAATAAGTATGTTATTTAAGTGCACGTTAATGGCTCCACACGGTGGAATATTCGTGTTCCCGGTTGTCGGCAACCCATTATATTATCTTTTAGCATTAGTTGTTGGAACAATCGTTTCTTGTTTCCTTCTTGGAGTATTAAAGAAGAAGGTTAATGAATAGATTTGTTAATAAAATATAATTTTAAAATAAAGTATATGACTGTAGCCTGGCGTATCTGGTATGGTCCTGTTAAAAACACAATATATAAATATAAAAAACACAAAATATACCAAAACGAAACGTTTAAAATAAAAGATACGCAGAAAAGAGGTTTATTATGAAAGAATTTAATTATACAATTACAGACAAAGAAGGAATCCATATGAGACCAGCAGGTGAACTTGTAAAAGCAGCTAAGCAGTTTGAGAGTAGTATATTAATTAAGAAAGACGGAAAGACTGCTGACTGCAAGAAGGTATTTACAATAATGTCATTAGCAGTAAAATGTGGACAGGAAGTAACAGTAAATGTAGAAGGTACAGACGAAGAACAGGCAGCTGCAAAGATTGAAGAATTTATGAAAGCTAATATGTAAATTAAAGTGCCAGGGTTAAAGTATATAAATTAAAATACCTAATTAAAGGGCTGAAATTAAAGAAAGGAGGGGCTGTTATGTATGAATATAAAGGAAAAAGCGTGTTTGGCGGGATAGCCATAGGCAGAATTAAAGTGTACAGTAAAGAACAACAGCAGGTTAAGCGGATGCATATTGATGATTGTGAGAGCGAGAAGCAAAGATATATTAATGCCGTTGATAAAGCAGTTGAACAGTTAGGTATGCTTTATGATAAGGCTTTAAAGGAAGTCGGTGAAGCCAATGCGGCAATATTTGAAATGCACCAGATAATGCTTGAAGATGACGATTATAAAGAGTCGGTTCTTAATATAATTGATAATCAGAATGTTAATGCTGAATATGCAGTTGCACAGACCTCGGATAACTTTTCATCAATGTTTGCGGCTATGGACGATGAATATATGAGAGGCAGGGCTTTAGATGTAAGAGATATTTCTGAAAGACTTATAACTATTCTTAGTGGTGGTAAAAGCAGTACAATAGAATCTGATGAGCCGTCAATAATCATTGCAGAAGATTTGGCACCATCGGAAACTGTACAGATGGATAAAGAAAAGATATTATCATTTGTAAGTGTTAAGGGTTCGGTTAATTCACATACAGCTATACTTGCAAGGACAATGGGGATACCAGCCCTTATAGGAACAAAAGGTGTTCTTGATGAAGATATAGACGGCTTAACAGGCATTGTTGACGGCTTTAATGGAGTTGTGTATATCAATCCTGATAGTGAGACACTTGACCGCTACAAGAAAGAACAGGCGAAGTATATAGAACAGAAGGAACTTTTAAACAGACTTAAGGGAAAAGAAGATGTAACGCTTGATGGAACAAAGATAAAGTTGTATGCTAATATTGGTAATGTTAAGGATATAGCGTTAGTTCTTGCTAATGATGCAGCCGGAATAGGATTGTTCAGGAGTGAATTCATCTATCTTGAGAGAACTGATTTTCCGACAGAAGAGGAACAGTTTAATATATATAAGACTGTTGCGGAAAATATGGCTGGAAAGCCGGCTATAATAAGAACACTTGATATAGGTGCAGACAAGCAGTGTGACTATTTTAATCTTGATAAAGAGGACAATCCGGCATTAGGTGTGAGAGCTATCAGAATATGCCTTACAAGAACGGATATATTTAAGACACAGTTAAGAGCTTTATACAGGGCGAGTGCATATGGCAATATTCATATTATGTATCCGATGATTGCTAATATGTGGGAGATAGACCGCATAAAAGAGATTGAAAATGAGGTGAAGGCTGAGCTTGCGGCTCAGGAGATTAAGATAGGAAGCCCAAAGACAGGAATAATGATAGAGACACCGGCGGCTGCAATGATTAGCGATGAGCTTGCAAAAAAGGTTGATTTCTTTAGTATTGGAACTAATGATTTGACACAGTACACATTGGCTGTTGACAGGCAGAATCCTAAGCTGGATACATTTTTTGATGCACATCATCCAGCAGTGCTAAAGATGATTAAAATGGTTGTCGATAATGCACATAAAGCCGGGATATGGGCAGGAATATGTGGAGAACTTGGAGCTGATACAAGTCTTACACAGAAGTTTCTTGAAATGGGTGTTGATGAATTGTCGGTTTCGCCGGGGAGAATTCTTCCAATCAGAAAGATTATCCGTGACACTGATGTATCTGAATTATAATTGGTATATTGGAAAAGGTGATTGTTATGCTTACAGAGAAAAGACACGAATATATACTTCAGGAGTTGAAACGCAAGGGAAGTATAACTGTCAATGAGATTAAAGAAGAACTTGGAATTTCAGAATCTACAATTAGAAGAGATTTGAATTCACTTGATGAAGAAGGCAGGCTTGTCAAGGTATTTGGAGGTGCAGTATCAGCAGATTTTGAGGTTTCAGGCAGTGAACCAAGTGTTATGCAGAAGCGTGAAATAAATATTAATGGCAAGAAGCTTATTGCAAAATATGCGGCAGGACTTATAGAACCTGATGATTTTGTATATATGGATGCGGGCACTACAACAGGCTGTATGATTGATTATATAACAGAAAAGCGGGCGGTATATGTGACTAATGCTGTTACACACGCAAGAAATCTTGCGGCGTTAGGTTTCAGGGTTATACTTATAGGTGGTGAGCTTAAGGGTTCAACAGAAGCAGTAGTAGGAGCTAATGCTATTGAAATGTTAAGAAATTATAATTTCAACAAAGGATTTTTTGGTACAAATGGCATAAGTATTAAATGTGGATTTACGACGCCTGATATTAATGAGGCAGAAGTTAAGAAAATGGCGATGTGTCATTGCAATCACAAAATAATTCTTGCAGACAGCACCAAATTCGATAATGTAAGTTCAGTGACATTTGCAAGGATTGATACAGCTAAGATAATAACTGATGAAGAAGTGACTGCTGGTTATAGGGATTATAATATTTATAAGGTGAATGGATGATGTTATAATTGAAAAATGAACAATATTAAAAGGGACTTTTTAAGTCCCTTTTTTAGTAAGTTATTTCTGTCTGTTGCTAAGCTGTTCAGATATAGCCTGTTTAATGGCATTGAAAGACTCTTTGCTTATATCGTGTTCGATACGGCAAGCATCCTCCTCGGCAGTCTGCTTATTGACACCAAGCTGTATTAACCAAGAAGAAAGTATCTGATGTCTTTCATAAATCATCTCGGCAATTTCCCTGCCAGAGTCTGTAAGGTATATATAACCTTCTTTAGTTACGCGTATATGTTCTGATTCACGAAGATTCTTCATAGCAATGCTGACGCTTGACTTCTTATAGCCCATTTCGTTGGCAATATCAATTGAACGCACAACAGGCAGTTTCTTGCTAAGCATAAGTATTGTTTCTAAATAATCTTCAGCTGATTCGTGGATGACCATAATTATTCCCCCTGACTAACATTTATGTGAATTAATAAATAATTGTAGATTATAAAGCAATTAATAAATAATTAATGTAAATATAATACTAATAAGTGTAATAAGTATAACATAAACCTGGCAAATAATCAAACTTATAGTTAGTGCGAATAGTTAGTGCGAATTATCTATGCCTTTCAAAGCTGTATAAATATGTGCTATAATAAAGCTGTACATAGTGGGAGATTTGAAAAAAGCTAGAGCTGCCCTTACAAGGCACCAGGTTGATATGCGTAAAATGTACGCAGAAAAGAGGATTATTATGAATATTAATATAGATAAATTACACTGCCTTATAGATTTACACGTTCACCTTGATGGTTCAGTCAGTATTCCAATGGCTAAGAGGCTGGCTCTTATCAATGGTATTGAACTTAATGAAAGTGAAGAAGACCTGAAAGAAAGATTACAGGTGTCCAAAGATTGCAGGGATTTGAATGAATATCTGGAAAAATTTGAATTTCCATTGACACTTTTGCAGAAAGCTGAAGCTATTACTGAATGTGTGAGAATGTTAATAGCTGGGCAGGACAGTCAGGGGATAATGTATAGCGAGATAAGATTTGCACCACAGCTTCATATGCAGAAGGGGTTGACACAGGAAGAGGTTGTGCAGGCGGCAATAAAAGGACTCGGTAATTCAGATTATCACAAGCTTATATTATGCTGTATGAGGGGAAGTGATAATGAGGAGCTTAATAAAGAAACGATAAGGATTGCCCATAGATATCTTGGACGTGGAGTTGTGGCACTAGACCTTGCCGGTGCAGAAAAATTATATCCAACAAAGCAGTTTGTTGGAATATTTAAAGAAGCTTTGGCATATAATATTCCGTTTACAATACACGCAGGTGAAGCAGATGGAGAAGAAAGCATAAAGACGGCAATATATATGGGAGCTGAAAGAATAGGACACGGAATAAGGGCAGCCTGGTCAGAGGATATGATTAAGGAGCTGGCAGATAAGAAAATTCCGTTAGAATTGTGTCCTACAAGTAACCTTAATACGAAAGTTGTTGATAATATTGCTGATTATCCAATTATGAAGCTTATTAATAATGGTGTTAAAGTTACCATAAATACGGACAATATGATGGTTTCAGGCACAAGTATTAAAAATGAACTTAAATTACTTGTGCAAACATTTCCTATAAATGGTATAATATTAAAGAATTTGCTTATTAATTCAGCAGAAGCTGCATTTGCCAAGGATAGCATTAAAGAACAGCTTAAAAGAAAGATATATGAAGAATTGGATGGGGTTACTTATGAATGAAGTTAATAAGTTATTTACAAAGGAGAATGTTGAACAGATAGTTGTTCCACAGGTTGTAAAAGATGATTTACTAAGCATTATAGAGGAAAAGCTAAAAAGAGCAGGATTTTACTACAGAATTGCATACAGGGTCAAGGCAGTTGATTCTATGGTGAATAAACTTATATTTAAAGATTACGGACGTCCGGGTACGGAGAATGAAGATAAGAAAATGCAGGATCTTGTAGGAATAAGAATAATCCTATATTTTGTTGATGATGTAGATATATGCAGAAAGCTTTTAGATACATTATTTATATCTCCAGGAATGTGGGAGACTACGGAGAATAATGAATATGAATTCAAGGCTATGAAGGTCAATGGAATATTCAAGCTTCCAGCATACCTTAGCAAGACAATTGTCAATCCATATCTGTCAGATTATGTTGACGATACATTTGAGGTTCAGGTAAGGACGAACTCATTTGAGGGCTGGCACGAGATTGAGCACGATATGAGATATAAAGGCTCGGCGTTTGGAATAGGTAACGAAGCACTGGCAAGAAAGATGAACAGTATTCTTGCTACATTTGAACTGTGTGATGATTCGATAGCAGGGCTGCTTGAAGATTTAGGACATCAGCATTACAAAGACAAAAAATGGAATGATATGTTAAGGTGTCACTACAGGTTAAAGTTTGAGAATGAACCTCTGCATCCATACATAGAGGAGCTGTTTGACTCAGACACAGAGCTTGCAAAGATATTTTATAAGGCACCAAGACAAGGGGCTATTGAACAGTTATGGCTTGATACTTCAGAGAATGGAATAGAGCTTACACTTAATAATATAGTAAAGATTGTCAATCAGATAGGCCCTGATGATGAAAGGCTTAACGAGGTATTTAGAAAGATAGAGCAGGAGCATAAGAATAAACAGGAATTCGAGACTGGCGGTAAAAGACGGCGCTTTGAGCCGTTTAAACCGCTTGGCAATTATAAGGTATTCCAGTCACATTCCTGCATTGATCTTACTAATCTTTCTATGGAGGACGCATTTAAAAAGGCAGTTAATTACATATATTCGTGGGTACATTCAAGATTTAATGAAGTATTTGATGATATGCCGGGCAGTGTGGATACATATGATAATGAAAGACCAGGGTATAAGGTATCGCTTGAATATGATAATGAGAATTTATATTTCAAGGAGATTACAACGCACCTTGATTCTAAGGTCGCTAACAGATTGTGGATATCGATTGCTACTATTAAGAAAGATGGTGACAGGCTTTTATTTGACGTAAGTAATGAATATGCCGAGCCAGCAGATAAGTACAGAGATAATGAAAATGTATTGTTCAGCCGTCCTAACTTCTATGGAGAGATAGCAGATAACATTGGAATCTGTGATGTGGAGAGGTTAAGACAGAATGTAAGGGGTATTGATAATAAAGAAGAATACAATACATTAAAGGATCTTATTAAAGATGATAATAGGCAGTTCCCTGTAGTTGTATTTGTGGCATCAGATGATTACTGGGTAGAAAAGTTTGATGTGGACTATTTTGCATATCTTGTGGGGTATTATGCACATATTAAGAGGATTACAACAGATGAACTTTCTGAGCAGTTTGCTAAAGATTATGATTTGGACGAAGACGAGTTTAGGGATTCAATAACTGTATTTTATCCAGGCAGAGAACCTAACACAAGTTATAAGTCGCATATCTTAAATACTACATTTGAGGTTATAAAGATAGAGAAAAGAAAATACTGGAATGAGAATGGGTGTAGGGCGTTCAGGCGACAACTTGTTTCAGATATAAGAGAGAATAATGTCATTATGTAGATAACAGAGGGGTAGAAAGTTATGAGTAGAGGGAATAATAAAAGCAGTATTGCCGCAGAAGGAACACAATGGTATGGAAATATTGTATCAAGCACGCTTCAGGCATATTACGAGGTGTACTATGTCAATCTTTCAGATAATACCTGCAAAAGAATATATCCGTGGTATATCGAGGATAATGAGTTTATAGATTATACTAACGAGGTCAACCGCAGAATATCAGGTAATATCATATGTAATAATTCGGAGGAAGATGTGTCAACGCTTCTTGCAGTTGATAATCTTAAATGTGAATTAAAACATAAAGATAAGACAGAATACAGATACAAAAGACAGGTAACCAATGGAGTATTCAGGTGGTGTCTTGTAAGTGTTGTCGTTGAGAAGCGAAAAAATGGTGATCCTGTAAGTGTTATTCTTATGATAAGGGACATAGAAGATGTTATAAAGAAAGAGATTGAACAGCAGCTTCTTATAGAGGAAGCACTTGCACAGGCTGAAAGTGCTAGCAGGGCAAAGGGAAAGTTCCTTTCTGATATGTCGCACGAAATCAGGACACCTATGAATGTGATTCTTGGATATGCCTCAATTGCACAGAATAATATGGATAATCGGGATCAGGATAAGGTTAAGGATTGCCTTGAAAAGATTAAAGAAGCTGGAAATCATCTGATTGGTATTATTAATGATGTGCTTGAGGTGTCAAGGATAGAGCAGGGAAAGATTAATATAGAAAATGAAGAAAGCGACATTTATGAGCTTATGACAGATTTCTATAATCTTGTAGAAATTCAGGCGGCAGTAAAGAAACAAAAGATGACAATTAATCTAGAGGGTATAACTGATAAATATGTGTATATGGATTGGACGAGAATAAGCCAGGTGCTTATTAATCTTATTAACAATGCAATCAAATATACGCCGGTTGGCGGACATATAGATGTTATTGTGAAAGAAGACTGTAATAATAATATAGGGGATAATATACATAATTATATTATTATAGTGAAGGATAATGGCAGGGGAATAGATGAAAAGGATATGCCATCATTATTTGATTTGTATACAAGGGGAGCATACGATAATGATATATCAGTAGAGGGAACAGGGCTTGGACTGTCTATATCCAAGCAGATAATTGAACTTATGAATGGAACAATAGCTGTTGACAGTAAGTTAGGTGAAGGTACAACATTTACAGTAAAGTTACCGCTTCAATATGTTGTCAGGACACAGGACGATAAAAATGTGACTGACAACGGGACAGATAATAATATAATAAAGAATAATCAGAGCCTGTCAGATATAAAGGTAATGGTTGTTGATGATAATCAGTATAACAGGGAAATTGCCTGCGAGCTTTTACGGGAAAATGGTGCTCATATAATTGAGTGTGCCAGTGGAAGTGAAGCTGTAGATTATATAAAATATAGAAATGATATTGTGGATATTATTCTTATGGACGTGTGTATGCCAGATATGGATGGTTTTGAGGCTACACGTCTAATAAGACAGTTAGAAAAAGACAGATGGCAGGATATTCCGATTGTAGCAATGACAGCTAATGCATTTGATGAGGACAGGAAGAAGGCACTGGAGCACGGAATGAATGGACATATAGCCAAACCATTCGATATAGATACATTTGCAGAAACAGTATTAGAATATGTAAAATATTAAGTTGACATAAGTGCATAAGTAGGGTACGATTTAGTGTATTAAAGTAATAAAATATTCACGTATTAGAGAAGTGAATTGCAAGAACAGAATGGAGATTAATATGAGGAACTGTACCAACACGCGATTATTAAGGAAAATGCTTATTGTACTTTTATTATGCTCTTTTATAGCAGGTACATTTACTGCCTGTTCAGATAAGAAGCAGTCAGACGGCAAGACAACATTTACAGTGGGTTTTGATGCGGAATTTCCACCTTATGGATACAAAGATGAGAGTGGAGAATATGTTGGATTTGACTTATCTTTAGCAGAAGAAGTATGCAGACGTAATGGCTGGGAACTTGTCAAACAGCCAATCGACTGGGATTCTAAAGATATGGAGCTTTCATCTGGAAGCATAGATTGTATATGGAATGGATTTACTATGGACGGAAGGGAGTCCGATTATACATGGACAACTCCATATATTGATAATTCACAGGTTGTAATAGTAAAGTCAGATTCAAGCATTAATTCATTATCAGACTTAGCAGGAAAGGTTGTTGTTGTGCAGTCAGACTCATCTGCACTTGCGGCATTTACCGGTGAAGATGCAGAACCGGAAAATGTTGCACTTGCTAAAAGCTTTGCCTCATTACAGCAGGTTGGTGATTATAATGGTGCATTTATGAATCTTGAGGCTGGTTCAGTTGATGCGATATGTATGGATATGGGTGTTGCCAATTATGAACTTAATGCAAGAGGTGGCAGATTCAGAATGTTGTCACAGCATGTATCTAATGAACAGTATGGAATAGGCTTTAAACTTGGCAATACAGAATTAAGAGATAAAGTACAATCAACACTTCTTGCTATGCTTGATGATGGAACATTTCTTTCGATAGCTGAAGAATGGGGACTTGAGGAAAGCATATGCTTAAGTGCTGATAATGTTGTAAACGATAGTGATTTAACTGTTGATAAAGGTAATTTCTTTGTTGAACTTGGAAGCGTTGTATCTAAGCTTGCAGAAGGTATGCTTGCATCACTTGCAATATTCGTACTTACACTTGTATTCTCACTTCCATTAGGACTTTTACTTATGTTTGTAAGATTGTCAAAGGTAAATGTAATAAGATGGATTGCAAAGATATACATATCAATAATGAGAGGGACACCCCTTATGTTACAGCTTTTAGTTGTGTTCTTTGGTCCATATTATGTATTTGGAATTTCGCTTTCTTACAGTTATAGATTTTATGCGGTAATTATAGGATTTGCACTTAATTATGCAGCATATTTTGCAGAGATATTCAGATCAGGAATTCAGGCAATACCAGCAGGACAGAGTGAAGCTGCGACAGTTCTTGGTTACACAAGGACACAGACATTTGTAAGAATTATACTTCCGCAGATGACAAGAATTGTGCTTCCACCAGTTACTAATGAAGTAATAACTCTTGTAAAAGATACATCTTTAGCATTTGCACTTGCGTATACAGAAATGTTCACGCTCGCTAAGCAGATTGCGGCGGCAAGTGCAAGCATAATGCCATTATTTATTGCAGGAGCATTTTATTATATATTCAACTTTATAGTTGCCTGGATAATGGAATATATAGAAAAGAAAATGCGTTATTAAACAGATGGAGGCAGTATGAGCAGTACAAGTTTACTTGAAATGAAACATGTAAAAAAGACATTTGGAAGTCTTGAAGTGTTAAAGGATATATCAATAGAAGTTAATGAGGGAGAGGTTGTTGCAATAATCGGACCATCAGGTTCTGGTAAATCAACATTTTTAAGATGTGCAACTCTCTTAGAGAATATGGATGAGGGAACATTGTCATATTGTGGTGAGAGTGCAACGATTAATGAGTCAGGTGCAGCACAGTATGTAGACAAGAAGAAGTTACACAGCATAAGAAATAATTTTGGACTTGTATTCCAGAATTTCAACCTTTTCCCACATTTTTCAGTGCTTAAAAATGTAATTGATGCACCAATTAATGTGCAGAAACGTGATAAAGCTGAGGTGACTGCCGAGGCACGCGAGCTTTTAAAGAAGGTTGGACTTGAGAATAAAGAAGACAGCTACCCAGGCCAGTTATCAGGCGGACAACAGCAGAGAGTTGCTATTGCGAGGGCACTTGCTATGAATCCAAAGATGCTGTTCTTTGATGAGCCAACATCTGCACTTGACCCAGAGATAACAGCAGGAATTCTTAAGCTTTTAAGAGAACTTGCCAATGAAAAGATGACAATGGTTATAGTTACACACGAGATAGATTTTGCCAGAAATGTAGCTGACAGAGTTATATTTATGGATGGTGGCGTAATAGTCGAAGAGGGTAAGCCTCAAGACGTTATAGATAACCCTAAGAGTGAAAGAACTAAAGCCTTCCTTCAGAAAATGGCATAAAAGGAATGGTATAAAAAGAATAGCATAATATGGAGATTAAGGTATGACATTAAACCAGTTAAAATATGCGATAATTGTTGCAGAGTCAGAGTCTTTTAATGAAGCAGCCAAGAAGCTTTTTATATCACAGCCAAGTCTTTCAACTTCAATACATTCCTTAGAGGAGGAGATTGGAGTACAGATATTCAGACGTTCACAGAATGGTATTGCGGTAACACCTGACGGCAAGGAATTTATCGGTTATGCAAGACAGGTTATGGAGCAGTATGAGCTTTTAGATGCAAGATACATTACTAAATCAGAAGTCAAGAAAAGATTCAGTGTGTCAATGCAGCATTATTCTTTTGCGGTTAATGCTTTTGTGCATATGGTTAAGCAGTATGGTATGGACGAATATGAGTTTGCTGTACACGAAACCAAGACACATGAGGTTATAGAAGATGTGAAGAATGGCAAAAGTGAAATTGGCATACTGTACATTAACAGTTTTAATAAAAATGTGCTTGAGAAAATCTTCAATGATAATTATCTTGAGTTCCATAAATTGTTAGAATGTGAAATATATGTATATATGTACAAGGGACACCCACTTGCTGGCAAAAAGCTTATTAAGCTTGAAGAGTTAAAAGATTATCCGTGTCTTTCATTTGACCAGGGGGATTATAATTCATTTTATTATGCAGAAGAAGTATTAAGCACATATGAATATAAGCAGCTTATTAAGGCTAATGACAGGGCAACTATGCTTAATCTTATGGTTGGACTTAATGGATATACGTTGTGTTCGGGAATTATATGTGAGGAGCTTAATGGTGATGAATATTGTGCAGTAAAGCTTGATGCTAAGGAAGTTATGGATATTGGTTATATTTCAAGAAAAGGAATTGCGTTAAGTACGATAGGGCAGCAGTATCTTGAAGAAATATCCAAGTATAAAGCGTTGTAAATATAGGGCTTCGTGAATGTAAGAACTGGTAATTATAAAGTTTATATAAGCTTTGTAATAGTTTGATTGACAGATGATATGTATATTTTATATAATAAAATATAAGAACGTATGGTTGGAAAGTGAGCGGGTTTTATATGAGAAAGATGAGTGAAGAACCTGTATGTACAGGTTTTACAGATATACATAATCATATTTTATTTGGAGTTGATGATGGTTCGCCGGATATAAAGACAAGTATGGAAATGTTGCAAATGGCGTATGAAGATGGTATAAGAGATGTCATATTGACACCACATTTTCATCCTAAGAGAGGTATGGCACATTACAGCAAGATAGTAGAGCATTATGAGATACTTGCTGACGAGGCGGCTAAGACATTTCCTGATATGGGAGTGTATCTTGGCAGGGAAGTGTATTTCAGGTCAGAGATATTAGACGATTTGGATAAGCTTGATGAAAAGACAATGTGCGGAACTGACACAATTCTTATAGAGTTCTCCTCAGGAGTTGAGCAGGACAAGGTAAGAGGAGCTGTACTTGATGTTATAATGGCTGGCTATCACCCAATTGTGGCACACGTTGAAAGATATGTGTGTACTGTTAAGGATTGGGACTATATATATGAGTTAAAGAGAATGGGTGCTGACATACAGATTAACGCAGACTCAGTTACCGGCGATAATGGCTGGGCAGTACAGAGATGTACTAAGGCACTTCTTAAAGACCATATTGTAGATTATATTGCATCTGATGCACACGATTTGAAGTCAAGAACACCTCAGTTATCAAAGTGCTATAAGTATGTTGTGAAAAAATATGGCGTGGAATATGCTGACAAGATAATGAAGGCAGATGTAACGAAGAAATTCGGTTGATATATATGATATATATTAATAAGTTATATAAAGATAATAAGATAGAAGTCTGGAATACGGCAATGTTATTAAATTAATGACACTGGCTGTGGTACAGGCTTCTTTTTAATTTAATTATTATGGATATATGGAAGGATAATACGGGGCATAATAAAAATTATAAGAATTTAAAAATTAGTGGTTGACAGATTACTAATCAGAGGATATAATGCAATCATAAAACACATTAAACATATAGGTTTATAGGAAAACGATAATAAAACATTTCAGGAGGATTAATAATATGAGTAATTATGTAGAGAGTGCAGCAGAATTAGTAGGAAAGACACCATTACTTAAGCTTAATGGATATTCTAAGAAGGCAGGGGTTACAGAGGCTAACATATTTGGTAAGCTTGAATATCTCAACCCAGCAGGTTCTGTAAAGGACAGAATTGCATTAGCAATGATTAAGGATGCAGAAGATAAGGGCTTATTAAAGCCTGGTGCAACAATTATCGAGCCAACAAGTGGTAATACAGGTATTGGTATTGCCTCAGTTGCAGCAGCTAAGGGCTATAGAGCAATTCTTACACTTCCAGATACAATGTCAGTAGAAAGAAGGAATCTTTTAAAGGCTTATGGTGCTGAACTTGTTCTTACAGAAGGTGCTAAGGGTATGAAGGGTGCTATTGCAAAGGCAGAAGAACTTAACAAGGAAATCGAAGGCTCTATCATCTTAGGACAGTTTGATAATCCGGCTAACCCAGCAGCTCACAAGGCTACAACAGGTCCAGAAATCTGGGAACAGCTTGACGGTAAGGTAGATATATTTGTAGCTGGTGTTGGTACAGGAGGAACAGTTACAGGTGTTGGTGAATACCTTAAGTCACAGAATCCAGATGTTAAGATTGTAGCAGTTGAGCCAGCAACAAGCCCGGTTCTTTCAAAGGGAACAGCAGGTGCTCATAAGATTCAGGGTATCGGTGCAGGATTTGTTCCTACAGTTCTTGATACAAAGATATATGACGAAATAATTGCAATTGATAATGATGATGCATTTGCAGAAGGCAGAGCATTCGCAGTAAGTGAAGGTGTACTTGTTGGTATTTCTTCAGGTGCAGCTTTAAAGGCAGCTACAATTCTTGCACAAAGACCAGAGAACAAGGGTAAGAATATCGTCGCATTACTCCCAGACTCAGGTGATAGATATTTATCAACAGCATTATTTGCTAATAACTAATCGCTTGTTGTGTGATGTGAATAACAGGACTAGTGGCTGGTATTCACATCATCATAATAATATACATTTCTCCTTATAAATTTTAATACCGGTGTCAGTTAGCAGCTGGCACCGGTATTTTTTTAATTCAGATTGGGGATAAGAGCAACCGCATAAGCAGGGCTTTTGATATATTTATAACGATAACAATATTTTCTAATATTATAGTGACATTTTTGCAGACCTTTGATGAGCTTGCATTTATGGGGGGATTTTTAAATGGGTTGAGTATATAACTTTATTTATATTCTGCGTTGAATATGATGCACAGCCAGATATATTCCGCAATGCTTTCAGTGGAATATGGTGGAGTATGTCAACACTTCTTACAGTAGGATATGGTGATATATATCCGGTTACAACACTTGGAAGAATTATGGCGATATGCATAGCCTATCTTGGAGTTGGTGCGGTGGCTATACCAACAGGTATTATTAGTGCAGGTTTTGTTGAACAGTATCAGAGAAAAAGCAGCATTTCTGATATTAAAAATGCAGATATAAAAGAGATAGCAGAGATAAAGATTGATAAGACACAGGCAGGAAAGACAGTAGAGGAGATTGAAGAAACAGATTTTGTGTCAATATATCTTATATTTAGAGATGATTTATCGATTCTTCCACAGAAGGATACTATGCTTAAGCTGAATGATATAATTATAATCCGCGATGGGAATTAGGAATATTTTCTAAACATATTGTTATGCGTGCCGATATATAAAATATGGATATCCACGGAGGGAATTATATATCCTGGTGCGATTGCACGGAAAGGAAGATAAAGTGAATATTTCTACACAATCTACTACTCTTCTTGATATGTTAAATAGTAGTAGTTCAACAGGCAAGTCAAAGAGTGCCGCAGATTCTTATATTGATGTTCTTATCCAGAATAACAACTTAAGATATCAGCAGAAGATGAAAGAAGTTCTTGGATATGATACATCAAGTTCTTCTAAGGATGCACAGTATGAGAAGGTTGCATCTTCAGCATCTAATCTTAACAGTGTAATAAGTTCATTATCTAACGAATCGCTCTGGAATGAAGATTCAAGTGATTATTCTAAAGATAAGGTATATGATACTGTTAATAATTTTGTAAGTGCTTATAATACACTTATTACTAACATTAATACAGTTGGAAGCACAATTGAGAATACTTACAAGACTAAGCTTGATAAGCTTGTAACAGACAATAAGGAGGCACTTGCGGCAGTAGGTATTACTGTTGATGATAATGGCAAGCTTTCAGTTGACACTGATAAGTTAAAGAGTGCAGATATGTCTGAATTAAAGAAGATGTTAGGAAGTGAGTCTGAATTAATGAAGGGAATTAAAGAACAATCAGGTTCAGTTAATAATATTGTATCAGAAGCATTAAGCATACAGAAAAGCCTGTCAGGTCTTTATAATTCTTCATCTTCAAGTGTTGATGTGTCAGATTTATTATATGGAACATCTTACGATTCGAAGGGGTAATATAAAGTTAATATTTTTGAGGTGAGTGTTGGAAATAGAGCAGCATAATCTCAGAATATGAATTAATTGAAATTAGAATACTATTCTTAATAAAGCAGGACTGCTATGTATATGTCACCTTACTGTTAAGTAGGGGGCATATATATGGTAGTCCTGCTGTTTTATGGTAAGCACTTACGTTTTATGACTATTGGTTTTATATTAATTATGTATTAATTATATAAATTTATGTCTGATTTAATCAATTAATAGTATTACTATAACATTAATCAGCCACAGATGTATCATCTTTAGCTACAAAATATTTCTTATAAGCTACTATGAATAATACTATAGATAAAGCTGTTGCAATATAGTCAGTTATAGGCTGTGTCATAGCAAGGTTAACAGGCGTGTTGTTCACAATGCTTGTTGTAATCAGTATCGGAAAATAGATTATTCCCTGACGGCTTACTGAAAGTATAAGCGATGGTATCGCAGCACCCATTGACTGTATTGCATTGATGAATACGAATAGTATTCCAAGCACAGGCCCAGACATTATGTATATTCTTGAAAATGCAAATGCATATCCAAATGCTTCCTCATCATCAAGAAATGCTTTTGCAAGAGGAGCTGCACCAAGATAACATATGAGTGTCATTATAATACTTAAGCATATTGCAAAGCATAAAGAGAATTTTAAAACAGAGCGGTAACGCTTGCTATTTCCAGCACCGAAACAGTAGCCGAGCAGAGGCTGGATACCAGTTCCAACACCAATAAGAAGCATAACTGCAATCATATTAACTTTCATAGCAACACCAAGACCGGCAAGTTGTAAATCACCATGTTTTGCCATAAATGAATTGATCATAATATTGGAGAAGCTCATAAGTATGCTGTTAAGTGAAGCTGGAATTCCGATTGAAAGCACACCGAGAGTAATTATCTTTTTAGCGGAATAATCTTTAGGTTTAATCGATAATATCGACCGCTTCGAAGTAAGGTGGATAATATAAAATACTGTTGAGAAAATGTTACCAAGAACTGTGGCAACAGCTGCACCTGCAACATACCATTTAAAACCAATAATCATAACAGGGTCAAGCACAATGTTAATCATATTACCGATAATCATTCCAGTCATAGCAACTGTAGCATGACCTTCTGAACGAATGATATTACTAAAGGAGTTACTTACAATAAGAAATGGTATTCCAATGGCAACGATTGAAAGATATTGTGAAGCGTATCCTATTGTAGCATCACTTGCACCGATAAGACGGCATACGGGAACTGAAAATATTGTCATAATTATCATAGCTATAACGCCTATTGCTGCACCTGTCCAAAAACAGAATGCTGAAATATGTTTGGCCATATCACGTTTTCCTTCGCCAAGCATTCGGCTTATCATAGAAGTACCACCAATTCCAAATAACATACCGACAGCCATGAATATAATAAATGCTGGTGTAGCAATGGAAACAGCAGCAACCATAAGTGGGTCTTTAGTCTGACCAATAAAAAATGTATCCGCAAGATTGTATACAAGAACCATAAGCATACTTATTATAGATGGAATTACGTTAGTAAGTACGGCTTTAGGTACTGGAGCATCGCGGAAAATCTGTTGGGTTTTATCTTGCATAAGTAGGGTCCTTTCTTTACATAATATTTTTAAAAGGGGGATAAATAACAATGTTATAGACATGGACGATTGGTGTGGGCTGATATAAGCAACGAAGACCCGTTTGCACTGAGTGTCGCTCGCAGCGGTACTAAGCTGCCAGTTGGCACTGCCAGCTAAGGACCGGCGGCTCCCCATCGTCTTCTTATGCTTATATCAGCCCACACCAATCTGACAGTGGCACTTGGTTGCGATGGGGTAACCTTGGTGATATCATTAAAGGTAGCGGTGCGGTATTGTGAGATATGCACAGTTGTGGCGATGAGCTTTGTGGGTGGTGCTATATCGACCTTTATTATTTATAAAATGGTATTTATCGACCTTTTTGGTGGGTGATTTTTGGGTTAAATCGGTCTGGAGGACTGATTTAATTGGGGGTTTTTAATAGATTTGATATAACTTATGTAACTTTATTATGATATACTTAAATATAGTTGTAGTCAAGAGCAGCGTTGTGAGTGGAGAGGAAAGATACGGGGGATATGTTAGGAAAGGGATTGGGACTATGGAATTAGAAGTTGATGAAATGTTAGTGGAGCTTAGGCAAAATGCGGAGTACACAGATAATTACGATATAGCTAGTGACAACCATTTAGTATAGATAGGTATGTCTAAAATCGAAAGCAGTAACAGAAACTACTGTCGAAAATATATAGTGAAAATAACAGATATGTGCTATCATTTAAACATATAAAACTGACACAAATTTATAGAACACCAGTTGTGTGAGGGCTTAATATTGCAAGCTGGGTACTTTTGAAACCGCCGGCACTTAGCGGCTGTATTTTAGCCGCTTATGTGTCCGTTACGGTTTCAAGTAGCGAAAGCGTGCCCAGCGGTAATATTAAGCCCTCACACAATGTCCGTGCGACAAAATCTATGAAAGTCCACAGCGAAACTATGAAGATAAGCAATAAATATGTCAGTTCAATTAAAAACAAACGAGCAGATGTATAAGTCGTGTAAAGTAATTACAAAGAGGAAGAAAGGCAGAATTATGAATATTTATTTAGCCGGCGATTCAATCGTCCAGAATTACACAGAAGAAGAATTTATAGCAGGTTGGGGACAATACCTTAAATATTATGTAACTCCTGATACTAAAGTATTTAATTGCGCCAAGGGAGGCAGAAGTTCAAGGTTATTTCTCAATGAAGGAAGATTTGATAAAATAGATGAAAGTATACAGGCAGGAGATTACCTTTTGATAGAATTCTGCCACAATGATGATAGTTCTAAAGGTTACAGCACTATGTTTAACCGTATGACAGAGCTTGGAATACCTGATGAGGACGGAAGATATCCGGTTATACCGGGCGAGAGAGTGCCTAAAGATTATATTCCTAAAGAATATATAGATGCTTTAATGAAAGATGACTCAATAGCTGATAAGGAAGCAGTGCTTGCAAGCGTTAAGGCATTTAATAACACTTACCCTAATGATACATATTATCCATATTCACCTAATGGTGAGAAGGGCAGCTTCAAATGGTTCATAAAGCAGTATATTGATATGGCAAGAGAACATAATGCTGTTCCAGTGCTTGTAACAGCACCGGCAAGAACAGCATTTAACAAGGACGGAACAATTAAAGATGGTCCGGGACTTCACGGCGGTGATAATTTCTGCTATATAAGGGCAATGAAGCAGATAGGAGAGGAAACACATACTCCCGTGATAGATTTATTTAGTTATACGGTAAAGCTTTTTGAGAGCATAGGCGAAGCTGATATTCACAAGTATACATCTATCAAAAAGGGTATCAATAAGGGCAAGTGGCCAGAGGATTTTGTTAATGAACTTGCTAAGAAAGACACTGTATCAGAGAATACACATTTTAATAAATATGGTGCGTGGCTTATAACAAAGGGTCTTGTCAATTTAATAAAAGAGTGTGATAATGAGCAGGTTACAGCATTAAAAAATGTTATTGTGAATTCAGATTATAAAGTTGCATCTCCATTAATATAATGATAACAGGAGGACATATGAGAAAGAAAAGATTAACAAGAAAACAGAGGATTATGAGAAAAAGAATTACAATTGCCGCGTGTATAGCCGTAGTAGTTGTTGTGATTATTGTAGCAGTAGTATTATTATTAAATGCTAACAGGAAAAAGTCAACGGATACTAATGATAATACAATAGTTACAACAAGCGATAGCAGTAATAACACAGAGTCTAAGGCAGGTGATAGTATTAATTCATCTAATAACAGCACAGATACAGCGAGTAAATCTGATGCTTCAAATGTTAATAGTTCAGATGATAAGAGCACAGAGAGCCAGCAGACAGATGATAAAAAAGGGTCATCAACAGGAGATGGCGTAACTAAGACATCTAAGGGATTTACTATTGATAACAGAAATGGAGCAACATATATAGATGGTTACTTAATAGCCAATAAGACATATGCACTTCCAAGTACATTTATTCCAGAAAATCCAGAAGTACCTGTAACAGAGGCAAGAAGTAATAAGAGCCTTGACAAGGATTTAATGACGGCTTTCAGAAAAATGCAGGCAGATGCGACAGCAAAAGGACTTAATATCTATATTGCGAGTGGTTACCGTTCATATGATTATCAGGTGGGTCTTTACAATAGATATGTAGCCAACGATGGAAAAGCTGCGGCAGATACTTATTCATCAAGACCGGGTAATTCAGAACATCAGACGGGTCTATGCTTTGATTTGAATTCGATTGAAGACAGCTTTCAGTATACAAGCGAAGGTAAATGGGTTAATGATAACTGTTATAAATATGGTTTCTGCATAAGATTTCCAAATGGAAAGGATGCTTATACAGGTTACCAGTATGAATCATGGCATTTAAGATATGTTGGAACTGAATTAGCAGAGAAGCTTTATAATAATGGTGACTGGATTTCATTAGAAGAATATTTCGGAATAACAAGCGAATATCCTGATTAATAAATATAAAATAATAAGAGAGCCATAGTTTAAATGAAACTGTGGCTCTTATTGTTATTTTTATATTATATTGTACTATGGCAATGAATAACTATTATACATATTCTTTGCACAGATTAATAAACTGTTTGATAGATGGAGTCAAAAATTTATCTTTATGGTAAATAATATAGAAATTTCTACTGAAAATTAAATCCTGTACCTTTACTGTAGAAATTAATCCTTGTTTTAATGATGGAATAATCATTCTATTTGGTAAAACAGAAATACCTAGTCCGTTGATCGTGGCGTTGATTAGTGCTGTTGTACTCATAGCTTCCCATACTGGAATAATATGAATGCCAGCTTGTGTAGTAACACGATCAAAAACTTCACGTGTTCCGCTTCCTTTTTCACGTAATAGAAAACGCTGCTTTTGAAATACTTCTATGGGTATATTCTGCCCATCTTTCCATCCTTTATTAGTATCGCAAATAACACTTAAATAGTCTTGCATATAGGCTTCAGATACGATGTTAGAATTATGCGATATACCTTCAATTAACGCACAATCTAACTCGTTTGCAAGTATTTTTTGCTCCAGTCGTTCAGATTGTTCGATAGTTACTCTTACATCTATTTCTGGACATACTTCATAGAAAGACTTTACATAATTTGGTAAAAATTGAGAGCCAATTGTTATGCTTGCTCCTATGCGAATGATGCCTTTGGAATCCCAGTCGCGAAATCCAGTTTCCATATCTGAAAATAAGTCGGATATGTGTATTGCATATTGAAGAAAATGTTGTCCAGCACTAGTGATTTGGAGTCTTCGCCCTATGCGGTCAAAAAGCTGTACCCCATAATATTGTTCTATTTCTTTGATGGCAAGGCTTACAGCTGGCTGTGTTATATGTAAAGCAGATGCAGCTTTTGTAGAATTATATCCATTTTCACATACAGCACGAAAAATTATCATATGTCGTAGTGTCATTATAAACTCCTTATATCAAAATACTTATTATTTATGTAAGATTATATTATTTCAATTATTAGGAATCAAGTGATATAGTATTAAAAAATAGGAAGGATGGAATTCTAGAGATGAGCATCTGGTATAAGTATAGAAAATTGTTTTTATCAACTTTTGAATTAAGTGCGTGTACATTTGGAGGAGGATTTGTAATAATTCCTTTAATGAGGAAAAAGTTTGTTGAGGAACTAGGCTGGATAGAGGAAGAAGAGATGCTGGATTTAACAGCAATTGCACAAGCTTCGCCAGGTGCGATAGCAGTAAATGCTTCAATTATGTTGGGGTATCATATAGCAGGCATCCCAGGAGCTATACTTGCGGTATTGGGAACAGTATTGCCCCCATTAATAATCATTTCAATAATTTCGATGTTCTATCAGGCATTTCGTAATAATGTTATTGTTAGTATGGCAATGAGAGGGATGCTTTGCGGAGTTGCTGCTGTGATTTGCGATGTTGTAATAAATATGGCAAAGAGTATATTTCAAAAAAAACGACCGCTACCAATTATAATAATGTTGGCTTCATTTATAGCTGTACGTTACTTATCTATAAATATCATTATAGTTATTTTTGTCTGTGGTTGTATTGGAACATTAGATATATGGATTAAAAATATGAAACGGAAAGCAGGTAATAAGCAATGATATATCTTGAATTGTTCTGGAGCTTTTTTAAAATTGGATTGTTAAGTATTGGTGGTGGGTATGCTGCTATGCCAATAATACAAAATCAGGTGATTGATATTCACCATTGGCTTACAATGACACAGTTTACTGATATTATAACTATTGCTGAAATGACACCAGGTCCAATAGCAATTAACTCTGCTTCATTTGTGGGGATTCAGGTCGCTGGATTTTGTGGTGCTGTTATTGCAACTGTTGGCTGTGTATTTCCATCCTGCATCATTGTAATGGTGCTTGCTTACATGTATTATCGTTATCGTGGACTCGATATGGTACAGGGCATTCTTTCAGGGCTACGACCGGCTGTAATAGCAATGATTGCATCAGCAGGTATTTCATTGTTAATTATGGCGTTTTATGGACAAAGCACGCTTCCTAATAATCTTACATCTTTGGATGTTGTAGCTTTGATAATTTTTGCTATTGATATTTTTATCTTAAGAAAATGGAAGTCTAATCCTCTTTGGGTTATGTTATGCTCTGGCATCGTAGGAATTGTTCTATATTTACTTGTTTAATAGATAAATTAATTAATTGAAATCTCTTCAATAGTTGTTATTGGTGCAGTTGTAGGTATTCTGTAAAGTGTTGACTGATCTTCATAATATGAGAAGAAGGTATACCTGGAAGTACAGTGAATACCTGATATTTCGCCAACGGCTACATATTCTAACTGAGTCCCGTCAACATTCATTCTGTAAAGACCGGCATTGTCACCGCCCTCAACGTGGAAGAATATTTTATTACCATATACGTTGTAGTTAATTACTTTGCCATTTTCAGGTGCATATAAAAGCTCGAGTGTCTTATTTGACATATTAAGTCTTACAAGTGAATACTGTTTGTCAAGGTCTATATAATAAGCGTAATTATTATCAATCAATGTAAGGTAAGAATTGCTGTCGTAGTAATTAACAATCTGACAGGTCTTAGTATCCATAGAAAGTATATGGTGACGTCCGTTAGGGTCTGAGAAGTAAAGCTTTCCATTATATATACTTGTTGGAGAATAAGGCGTGTCAGATATTATAGAATTATTCTTGCCATCAATGTCTACTTTATAAAATGTAAGGGCTGTTGTGTCATCATAATGCTGGTAAAATACAGTGTTACCACTAAGACTTGCTGCACCGGAACGGTCATTATATAAAATTTTTGAATGGCTTCCGTCTAAATCACATCTGTAAAGACCAAAAAGCTGGCCTCTGAATACCATTCCGATAGTACTTTTATTAAAATTATTCTTTACATAGTATATGTAATTGCCACATACGTTAAGGTAGGCAACGCTGTCATCATTTATTTTGGAAATGTTCGTACAGTCAGAATTCATAACATATAATTTGTTGTAATCGTCAGGGTTGGCAAAATATATTTTGTCATTATATTCGCAGAATAGCCCTCCATTGATAAGATTGCCTGCTGTGTTGCCAATAGCATTGTCGTTGTTATGTACTGTCTGGTTCTTCTTAAAATAAAAAAATCCGCCAACACCAGCAGCTGCAATTACTAAGACAACAATAATTATTGTAATGGTCTTTTTCATATTGTAATCTCCATTCTGTAGTATTTTATATAATTAATCAGTATTATTAATAGTTGTTAATTATTTACTTACATATTACAAAAAATATGATACAATATCAATGGTTTAAAGCAATAAAGATTACGAGGTTGAAAAATGTTAGATTTGAATGTAATAAGAGAGCAGATTGACGGTATTGATAAACAGCTTGTCGATTTGTTTGAACAGAGAATGAAGCTTACAAAGGAAGTTGCAGAGTACAAAATCCAGACAGGAAAGAAAGTTCTTGATACACAGAGAGAACGTGCGAAGATTGAAGCTGTTACAAAGCTTGTTAAAAATGAGGCTAATGTCCATGCCATTGATGACTTATTTTCACAGATTATGGCTAATTCAAGAAAAGGACAGTATCAGCTTCTTGAAGCTATGGGTCAGACTTTAAGAGAACCTTATGAGGCTATAGAAAGCATTAATAAAGAGGGTGTTAAGATTGTATATCAGGGAGTTCCGGGTGCATACACACAGGAAGCTGCCTGCAATTTCTTTGGGGAGGACTGTGATAATTATGGTGTTCCTACCTGGAGAGACGTTATGGAAGCAGTTAAGAATAAGGAAGCTGATTATGGTGTGCTTCCAATTGAGAATTCTACAACGGGAAGTGTTGTAGGTGTATATGATTTATTACAGGAATATGATAACTACATAATTGCTGAGACATTTGTTAATATAGATCACGTTCTTGTAGGACTTAAGGGAACAGATATTAATAAGGTTACAACTGTATATTCGCACCCACAGGGAATTATGCAGTGCGACCATTTTCTTAATACACACAAGGATTGGCAGAGAATTCATCAGGCTAATACAGCTATGGCGGCTAAGATGATATTATCAGAAAATGATAACACACACGTTGCAATATCTAGTAAGAAAGCTGCACAGATATATGGTCTTGAAGTATTAGAAACAGGTATTGCTGACTTATCTAACAATACAACCAGATTTGTAATAATAACTAATGCAAGACGTTTCTTAAAAAATGCTAACAAAACAAGCATAGTATTCGAGACAGCCAATGAGGCAGGAACACTTTATAATCTTTTAAGCCACATAATATATAATGGACTTAATATGTATAAAATAGAGTCAAGACCAGCAGATAAGCAGTGGGATTATAAGTTCTTTGTGGATTTCGAGGGTAATATTGATGATCCCCGCGTTATGAATGCGTTAAGAGGAATACAGGAAGAAGCTAAGTCAATCAAGCTTTTGGGTAACTACTAAAAATATCTGTAGTGTAATAATAATATTAATTGTTATAGTATAAAAACTATGTTTAAAATAATATTGAAAAATGCCGCAACTTAGTGTATCTTAAAACTATGAGCTGTACGACTGGCGGAAAGCATATTATACAGAACTTTTAATTGGTTAAAGTTATGGAATATGTGTGGGATTACCCACAGGGAGTACAGTATATATGATTATCAGCCGACCGCCTGGGCAGCCCCTTAAAAGGTTACCCAGATAAGGTCGGCTTTTTTGTATAAATTATACAAAAGGCACTTTGTGCCGATTATGCACACTTGCACGAAGATGTAGCTTGCCAAAGGCGACTGCACATAGTGTGGTATGTGCTTTGTACATTTTTTACAGACTGTATGAAAAACAGAAATGGAGGATTATTATGCAGATTACAACACTTGAAAAGGAATTATCGGGTTGTTCTTATCCGGGAAGAGGAATTGTTATCGGAAGATCAGCAGACGGAACAAAGGCTGTTACAGCATATTTTATTATGGGAAGAAGTGCTAACAGCCGTAACAGAGTATTCGTTGAGGACAAGGAAGGAATAAGAACAGAGGCGTTTGACCCAAGTAAGCTTGAAGATCCAAGCCTTATAATATATGCTCCAGTACGTGTTCTTGGAAAGAAGACAATCGTTACTAATGGTGACCAGACAGATACGGTATATGACCTTATGAGTACAGGAAAGACATTTGAAGAATCATTAAGAACAAGGGAATTTGAACCAGATGCTCCTAACTTTACTCCTAGAATATCAGGTCTTATGACAGTCGATAACGGTGAATATGATTATGCAATGTCAATATTAAAGAGCCACAACGGCAATCCTAACCAGTGTGACAGATTTACATTTACATATGATGCACCAATTGCAGGAGAGGGACATTTTATTCATACATATATGAATGATGGTTCACCACTTCCAAGCTTTGAGGGAGAACCTGTATTAGTCAGAATAGAAGGCAATATTGATACATTTACTAATATGGTATGGGAAAATCTTAATGAAGATAATAAAGTATCACTTTTTGTAAGATTTATTGATATCAAGACAGGTGAATATGAAACAAGAATTATCAATAAGAATAAATAATAAGAACTACTAACTAAGAACTATTAATATAATAAATAATTAAGAATTAATAATAGGAATTAATAAATGAATGGAGAATAGTTATGAACGAATTTCAGTTAAAATATGGCTGCAACCCTAATCAGAAGCCATCAAGAATATTTATGGAAGACGGAAGCGGGCTTCCAGTAGAAATCCTTAACGGAAGACCAGGTTATATCAATTTCTTAGATGCATTCAATGGCTATCAGCTTGTTAAGGAATTAAAGGAAGCAACAGGACTTCCAGCTGCAACTTCATTTAAGCATGTATCACCAGCAGGTGCGGCAGTAGGACTTCCTCTTAGTGAAGTAGAGAAGAAGATATACTGGGTAGATGAGAATATCGGAGAGCTTTCACCACTCGCCTGTGCTTATGCAAGAGCAAGAGGTGCAGACAGAATGTCATCATTTGGTGATTTCATATCATTATCAGATGAGTGTGATGCTTCAACAGCAAAGCTTATCCAGCACGAAGTATCAGATGGTATTATCGCTCCTGGTTTCACAGATGAAGCTTTAGAGATACTTAAGGGCAAGAAGAAGGGTAATTACAATATAATTAAGATTGACCCTTCATATCGTCCAGCACCAGTTGAGAGAAAGCAGGTATATGGTGTTACATTTGAGCAGGGACGTAATGAGTTCAAGATTAATGAAGCACTTCTTGAAAATGTTGTTACAGAGAATAAAGAAATTCCAAAGCAGGCAAAGATTGATTTAATAATTGCCCTTATTACATTAAAGTATACACAGTCTAACTCAGTATGCTATGCAAAGAATGGACAGGCAATCGGTATCGGAGCTGGACAGCAGTCAAGAATTCACTGTACAAGACTTGCAGGACAGAAGGCTGACAACTGGTATCTTCGTCAGAACCCTAAGGTATTAGAACTTCCATTTAAGGAAGGTGTAGGCAGAGCTGACAGAGATAATGCAATTGATCTTTACATTGGTGATGAATATATGGATATTCTTGAAGATGGAGCATGGGAGAGAGTATTTACAGAGAAGCCAGAAGCGTTTACTAAGGAAGAAAAGAGAGCATGGCTTGATGGCAACACAAATGTTGCACTCGGTTCAGATGCGTTCTTCCCATTTGGCGATAATATTGAGAGAGCATATAAGAGCGGTGTTAAGTATATTGCACAGCCAGGTGGTTCAATAAGAGATGATAATGTTATTGAAACCTGCAACAAGAGAGGCATTGCAATGTGCTTTACAGGAATGAGATTATTCCACCACTAATTAAAAGTATTTTTGATAAAAGATATCCGCGATATAAAATGAGCAATTAATTATTTTCTGGAATTAGTTTATTCCATTTTCTGGAATATTTAATAAAAATTTAAAGAGTATATAATTGGTACTTTATTTTTTCAATTTAATGTGATAAAATACTAAAGATTAAAAGAGGTGACAGCTGTCATTGAAGTTGTCATCTCTATTTTTTTTGATGATTTATTGTATTATATCGTCTGGCAATAATTCATCAATGATTTTTATACTTTTAGGAGGTTTTTTATGAAAGACGAGCAGTTTAAGCCGTATATACCTGCGGATAAGATTACTCCAGAATTCACAGTAACATCTGTTATTATGGGTATGCTTCTTGCTGTAGTATTCGGTGCTGCTAATGCTTACCTTGGTTTAAGGGTAGGTATGACTGTTTCAGCATCAATCCCAGCAGCCGTTATTTCTATGGGTGTTATACGTGTCATCATGAAAAAAGATTCTATCCTTGAGAGCAATATGGTTCAGACAATCGGCTCTGCGGGTGAATCGTTAGCAGCAGGTGCTATTTTTACATTGCCTGTATTATTCTTATGGGCTAAAGATGGAATTATGGATTCTCCATCACTTCTTACAATAATGTTAATATCTCTTTGCGGTGGTATTCTTGGTGTTCTATTTATGGTTCCACTTAGAAATGCACTTATCGTTAAAGAACACGGAACACTTCCTTATCCAGAAGGAACAGCTTGTGCTGAAGTATTACTTGCTGGTGAAGAAGGTGGAGCAAGTGCCAAGTCTGTATTTGCAGGTATGGGATTTGCAGCATTATTTAAGTTCATTACTGATGGAATTAAGGTTATTCCTAGTGTTATTACAGCACCTATTAAGTCGCTTAAGACAGAACTTTCAGCAGAAGTATATCCGGCATTACTTGGTGTAGGTTACATATGTGGACCTAAGATTGCATCATATATGTTTGCTGGTGGTATATTAGGCTGGTTCGTACTTATTCCGGCTATTGTAACATTTGGTGGTTCAACAATACTTTATCCAGGTACAATCTCTATTGCTGATTTATATGCAACAAAGGGAGCAAGTGCAATCTGGAGTAATTACATCAAATATATCGGTGCTGGTGCCGTCGCAACAGGTGGTATTATAAGTCTTATTAAGTCATTACCACTTATTGTAAAAACATTCTCAGATGCTATCAAGGGAATGAAAGGTGATAAGAACACAGGTAAGCTTCGTACAGAACAGGATATTGATATGAAGGCTATTGCAATTGGTATTGTTGTTGTTACAATTGCTATCTGGCTTATTCCAGATATTCCTGTTACAATTCTTGGTGCTATTCTTATAGTAATATTTGGTTTCTTCTTCGCAACAGTATCTTCTCGTATGGTTGGTATTGTAGGAAGCAGTAACAACCCTGTATCAGGTATGGCTATTGCTACACTTTTATTTGCTACATTATGCCTTAAGGTTACAGGTGATGTAGGTGTTCATGGTATGAAGGGTGCTATCGGTATCGGTTCTGTAATCTGTATTATCGCAGCTATGGCTGGTGATACATCACAGGATTTAAAGACTGGTTATATCCTTGGTGCTACACCTAAGAAGCAGCAGATTGGTGAACTTTTAGGTGCAGTTATTGCAGCATTAACAATCGGTGGCGTTCTTGTTCTTCTTGACAGTGCATGGGGCTTTGGTACAACAGAACTTGCAGCTCCTCAGGCTACTCTTATGAAGACAATCGTAGAAGGTGTTATGCAAGGAAATCTTCCTTGGGCACTTGTGTTCATCGGTGTATTTATTGCATTAGTAATTGAAATACTTGGTATTTCAGTTCTTCCAGTAGCAATTGGTTTATACCTTCCATTAGAGCTTTCAGCAACAATTATGATTGGTGGACTTATCCGTCACTTTGTTGACAAGAAGTCTAAAGATAAGGATAAGGACAACGAAGCAAGTGGTGGAATTCTTTTCTGCTCAGGACTTATTGCTGGTGAAGGTCTTGTAGGTATTCTTCTTGCTATATTTGCAGTAGTTGGACTTGCAGATCCAATTGATTTATCAGGAAGCATTTCACTTGGAACAATCGGTTCTATTGTGTTAATGGTTATTATGGTTATTTTAATATTAAAGAATGCAGTATGGACTAAGAGCAAAGAAAAGTAGAGTGTGAACGAATATGAAGACAAAATCTAAGAAGGCAAAGGCAGAAAGTGCTAATTACCTTGATTATGTGCCAATGCATAATGAGGATAAATATCCTTTTCAAACAGACGATAATGGTGCAGTAACAATAATGGTTGAGAATAAAGGTGTGTTTAATAAAATAGCACAGGTTGTATTCAGAAAGCCAAGAATATCAAAGATTCATCTTGATGAAATGGGTAATTTCATATGGCCATATATAGATGGTGCAAGAACGATATATGATATATCTGAGCTTGTGCACGAGCATTTTGGTGATAAAGCTGAGCCTTTGTATAAAAGACTTGTACAATATTTTAAGACACTTGAAAGTTATGGTTTTATAACATTCAATAAGTAAATACTTAGTTTAGATAAAAGGGCGTAGCAGCGGATGGCTGTTACGTCTTTTTTTAGTGCTTTTATTGTGTATAAGCATATATCTTTTATCAGTTTTACTGGAATATTACAAAATTTACCGAAAAACTTTACAACTGTCTTGTCAGTTGTAAAGTTTTGTAGTATACTTTGTGAAATTATAACGATTTCTGGAGGAATACATATGTCTATCGTAAGCGATATTGAAAAGTTAAAGAAAGAGAAGAACGCAGTAATACTTGCACATTATTATGTTGATGAAGATGTTCAGGACGTTGCTGATTATATAGGTGACTCGTTTTATTTAAGCAAGGTGGCTACTAAGGTGAGTCAGGACAGAATTATATTTGCTGGTGTTGAATTTATGGGAGAAAGTGCGAAAATCCTTAATCCTAAGAAAAGAGTGTTTATGCCGGATATGAATGCAGACTGTCCTATGGCACACATGGCTGACAAAGATGAGATACTTGCTTTAAGAGAAAAGTATGATGACCTTGCGGTTGTCTGTTATATTAATTCAACTGCTGAATTAAAGAAATATTCAGATGTATGTGTAACATCATCTAATGCAGTTAAGATTGTTAAAAATCTTCCTAATAAAAATATATTTTTTATACCAGACAGAAATCTGGGAAGCTATGTTGCGAAGCAATGTCCAGATAAGAATTTTATATTTAATAATGGCTGCTGCCCAAGACACGTTGTCATTACTAAAGATATGGTGTTAAAGGCTAAAGAATTACACCCAGAGGCTAGATTTGCAGCCCATCCTGAATGTACAGAAGATGTACTGGCATTTGCAGATTATGTTGGAAGCACATCAGGAATTATTGATTATGTTGTTGATACTGATGCAGATGAATATATTATCGGAACAGTTGATGGTGTGTTCAATGAGATAAGAAAGAAGGCACCAGACAAGAAGCTTTATACAGTTAAGCCTGACCAGGTATGCGTGAATATGAAAAAAGTTACGCTGGATAAGGTATTAGATGTTCTTGAAAATGATACTAATGAGGTATTTGTTGATGAAGAACTTGCACAGTGTGCATTAAAGCCGCTTAATAAAATGCTTGAGCTGGCAGCAAAATAATATGATTAATATTAAAATACATTGCAGATAAATGGTATATAACAAACTGGTATAATTAAAGAAATGGAGTAAAATTATGGAAACAGATGTATTAATAGTAGGCTGCGGCTGTTCAGGTCTTTATTGTGTACTCAATCTTCCGAGAGATAAGCGAATTCTTATGATAACAAGCAGTGATGCAGAAAGCAGTGATTCATATCTTGCACAGGGGGGAATGTGTATGTTAAAGGATGATAGTGATTATGACAGTTATTTTGAGGATACACTTAAAGCAGGACATTATGAGAATGATAAGAAATCAGTAGAGATAATGATTCGTTCGTCAAGAGATGTTGTCAAGGATTTAATTGAGACAGGTGCTGATTTTAAGAAAGATGAGCAGGGCAATCTTGCATACACTAAAGAGGGAGCACACAGCAGTAACAGAATAATATTCCATGAGGACGTTACAGGAAAAGAGATAACAAGTCATCTGCTTGAAAGAGTAAGGGAGCTTCCTAATGTAACATTATTAGAGAATACAAGGATGTTAGACATTATAAGCTATAATAATGAATGTGTTGGTGCAGTTATAAGAAAATCAGATAACAGCCTTATGACAGTTAAGGCAGATGTCACTGTTCTTGCAACAGGCGGAATAGGTGGTCTTTATAGACATTCAACTAATTTCAGACATCTTACAGGCGACTCGATTGCAATTGCTGTTAAGCATAATGTTGAATTAAAGGATATTAACTATGTCCAGATTCATCCAACAACATTTTATTCTAAAGATGAGAAGGACAGAAGCTTTCTTATATCTGAGTCAGTAAGAGGCGAGGGTGCAAAGCTTTATGACAAGAATGGCGAAAGATTTGTTAATGAACTTCTGCCAAGGGATTTACTTACACAGGCTATATATGAGCAGATGAAAAAGGACGGAACAGATCACGTCTGGGAAGATTTAAGGACGATTCCAGAAGCTGAGCTGAAATCGCATTTTCCTAATATAGTTGAGCATTGCAGACAGCAGGGTTATGATGTCACTAAAGAATGTATACCGGTTGTACCGGCACAGCATTATTTTATGGGTGGCATAAAGGTTGATTATGAGAGCAGGACATCTATGGACAGATTATATGCAGTAGGTGAAACAGCCTGCAATGGTGTTCACGGAAGAAACAGGCTTGCGAGCAATTCGCTTCTTGAAAGCCTTGTATTTGCCAAGAGAGCAGCTCATAATATGATAGATAGCGAATTAACTGATAAACTTAATGCATCGGCCGATGCCTATGTTACTAATATGAAGCTTACGGATTATGAAGATGAAAATGCATTGAATGAATTATATGCAAAACTTGTAAAAGATAAAATAGATGAAGCAGATGCAGGAAAGCAGACAGCATAAAAAGAAAAATATGATATAATATGACTACTTTGTAGTCACTTAGAAGTTTCTTCGAAACTTCGGATGCGTGGAAAAGCAACGCAGAAAATATGATATAATATGACTACTTCGTAGTCACTTAGAAGTTTCTTCGAAACTTCGGATGTGTTGAAGAACAACGCAAAAATATGATATAATCAGGAGAATAAATATGTTTGATAATGTTACTTTAAAATTAAATGCAGATCCATTAATAATCAGTGCGTTAAAGGAAGATATAACAAGTGAAGATGTGTCGACTAACAGTGTTATGCCAGAACCTAAGAAGGGCGAGGTACAGCTTATATGTAAGCAGGATGGAATTATATGTGGACTTCCGATATTTGCAAGGGTATTCACACTTCTTGATGAGAATACAGTTGTTGATTTAAAAGTAAAAGATGGAGATAAAGTTACTAAGGGAGAGCTTCTTGCAGTTGTAATAGGTGACATAAAAGTGTTATTATGTGGGGAGAGAACAGCACTTAATTACTTACAGAGAATGAGTGGAATTGCTACATATACTAATGAAGTTGCCCAGTGTCTTGAAGGAACAGGTATTAAGCTTCTGGATACAAGAAAGACAACACCTAATAATAGATTATTTGAAAAGTATGCAGTAAGAGTCGGTGGCGGTAATAACCACAGATACAATCTTACAGATGGCGTGCTTCTTAAGGATAATCATATAGGAGCGGCTGGCGGAGTAGCTAAGGCTGTTAAAATGGCAAAGGAATATGCACCATTTGTAAGAAAAATAGAAATTGAGGTTGAAAATCTTGATATGGTCCGTGAGGCTGTTGAAGCAGGAGCAGATATAATTATGCTTGATAATATGTCACACGATACTATGAAAGAAGCTCTTAATATAATTGACGGCAGGGCAGAGGTTGAAATATCTGGTAATATTACCAAAGAGAACCTTGAAAAGTTATCAGGACTTTCTGTTGATTATGTATCAAGCGGAGCACTTACACATTCAGCACCGATTATGGATATATCATTAAAAAATCTTCACCCAATTGAATAGATGAAAATGGAGAGATAGTATGAACGGAGAACAAAGACGTGAAAAAATAATAGATATTCTTAATAGTAGTAGTAAGCCTGTTTCGGGAGTTGCACTTGCCAGTATGCTTAATGTGAGCAGACAGGTAATTGTTCAGGATATAGCACTTATAAGAGCTTCTGATAATGAAATATCATCAACTAACAGGGGATATGTTATCCGTAAGAAGAATGAACATACAAGAATATTTAAGGTCGTTCATACAGAAGCAGATGTAGAAGCAGAGCTTAACAGTATTGTTGATATGGGTGGCTGGGTTAAAGATGTGTTCGTATATCACAAAGTATACGGAGTTATTAAGGCAGATCTTAATCTGCACTCAAGGCGTGATATTAAAGATTATATGGCAGAGATTGGAAATGGAAAGTCTAATCTGTTAATGAATGTCACATCAGGGTATCATTATCATACAGTGATAGCACCTGATGAGGACACGTTGGACATTATTCAGGAGAAGCTTGACAAGCTTGGTTTTCTTGCAAGATTACAGGAGTATGAACCTGTTGATTTCTGGAGCAGTAAAGCGTAAAATGTGAATTAGATACTTATTGATGAGCATTATAAATAACGCAGACTGTATAATGATTAAGGTTATGCGGTTATGGAGGATATATGGTTAAACTTATTGCACTGGATTTGGACAGAACAACACTTACATCGGACGGACACTTATCGGAGGCTAACAAAAGAGCTTTAAGCGGGGCAATTAAAAGAGGTGTCCATGTATGTATTGCCAGCGGCAGGGCGTTTGATACTCTTCCAGAGGAAGTGCTTGATGTACAGGGAATAGAGTATGCAATAACAAGCAATGGTGCAAGTGTATACAGGATTGCAGATAGAAAATGTATTAAGTCATATATACTAAAACCACAGTCTGTTGATAATGTTCTGTCGGTATGTAAGCAGTACCCTGTTACTTATGAGGCATTTATAAGAGGGTGTGCATATGCGGCAAAGGAGTATATTGACAATCCTGTAAAGTACGGTGCAACAGAAAATGCGATACAATATGTGCGTTCCACAAGAATATTAAAAGAGGATATTATACAATTCATTAATGAGCATAGAAGTGAACTTGATTGTATGGATGTTGTCCTTGATGATGACATTTTAAAGCGTAAGATTATTGATGAACTTTATGAGTCTGACAAGGATATATATATTACAAGCTCAGTAAAACAGCTTATAGAAATATCATATAAAGATGCTGGAAAGAGGTCAGGAGTACAATATCTTGCAGGACTTCTTGGCATAGACAGGAAAGATATTGCGGCATTTGGCGATGCGGATAATGATATTGATATGATACAATTCGCAGGCTACGGTGTTGCTATGGGTAATGCAACAGAACATTTAAAGAGCATTGCTGATTATGTGACTAAAAGCAATGATGAAGATGGTGTGGCATATGCTATAGAGAATATATTGTTGAATTAAAAAAGTTATGCTGATTTATGTGAATATTTAAATGCCTGTATTTTAATATATCTGTCGAACTATATATATTATATATGCTATATATGATATATAGCATACAAAGTGTACATAGGAATATATTGTTATATGTCAATGACTATATTAAAAGTGTTGGTGATATGAAATTGATATATATATCAAACATAAGTTGATAAATATCATAAAAATGTGTAATATATAATATTGGCTGTTGCCGTAATGATATGTGAATGTATAAGCGCATTATAGCATTGTATATAATTATATAATACATAGAAGTTATATGAGAATATGCGCAGAAATGAGGATGAAATGGATAATCAGAAATTAGCAGATTTATTATTTCCGGAAGTAGTTAATACTCCTGAATATTATGAAGAGAAATTCCCATATAGAAAGCTTCCTAATAAGGCAGAAGTTACACGTATGGCACCAAGTCCAACAGGATTTATTCATCTGGGCAATCTCTATAGTGCACTTGCTGATGAGAGAATTGCACACAGAAATGGTGGCGTATTTTATCTTAGAATAGAAGATACAGATGAGAAAAGAAAAGTTGATGGTGCAGTAGAAACAATTATTAATGTATTAAGATATTTTGATATTGAATTTGATGAGGGTGCTGGCTTTGATGATACAGATCCAAGAAATGCTTATGGACCATATTTCCAGAGACAGAGAGTTGAAATATATCATACATATGCTAAGAGCCTTGTAGAAAGAGGACTTGCTTACCCATGCTTTTGTACAGAGGAGGAGCTTGATAAGGTAAGGGCAAAGCAGGAAGAAGATAAGGTTCTTACAGGTTATTATGGAGAATATGCGACTTGTCGTAACCTCTCTTATGAAGAGATAGAAGCTAATATTAAGGCTGGTAAGCCATATGTATTAAGACTTCGTTCACAGGGAAGCCCTGATAAGGAGATTACATTTGTTGATGCAATCAAGGGAGAGATTAAGCTTCCAGAGAATATACACGACATTGTGCTTTTAAAGAAAGATGGTATTCCAACATACCATTTTGCACATGCAATTGATGACCATCTTATGAGAACAACTACAGTTGTAAGAGGTGGTGAGTGGCTTGCATCAGCTCCTATACATTATGAGTTATTCCATTTATTGGGCTTTAAGATGCCGGCTTACGCACATACAGCACATCTTATGAAGTTTGATGAGGAGACAGGAGGCAAGAGAAAGTTATCTAAGAGAAAAGACCCAGAGCTTTCACTTGATTATTATAGGAAGGACGGATACCATCCATATACAATGAAGGTATATCTTCTTACGCTTCTTAATTCTAACTTTGAAGAGTGGCACGAGAAGTTCCCGGACAAGGATATCAATGAGTTCCCATTCTCAGTAGAGAAGATGAACCAGTCAGGTGCACTCTTTGATAAGGATAAGCTTCATAATATATGTAAGAATGAATTATCTAAGCTTTCAGAAGAAGAACTTTACGATTTCCTTTATGACTGGGCTAAGGAGAATGAACCAGAAAATGTAGAGAAATGGTTCGGCGATAGAGAAAAGATGTTACAAATTCTCCGCCTTTATATGGGTGTCGGTGCTAAGAGAAGAAGAAAAGATTTAATGTATGCAAAGCAGATATTTGAACTTATCTCTTATTTCTTTGACGGTGAGTCAGCAGAGGAAATGGACGAATTCAAGCTTGATGAAGATATGGTAAGTAAGATACTAAAGAGTTATCTTGCAAAGTATGACCATAATGATGATAATTCAGTATGGTTTAACAAGCTTAAGGAGATAGCAGATGAGCACGGCTTTGCTTCAGATATGAAGGCTTACAAGGCTAATCCAGAGAATTTCAAGGGAAATGTATCTGATATAGCTGAAGCTGTAAGGATTGCAGTTACAGGACGTGCCAATACACCTGACCTTTGGACAATAGTTCATATTATGGGTGAGGAGCAGATGACAGAAAGAATTAAGAAGCATATTAAGTAATTGTGCATAAGCAGTTTAATAAACTGGGGAATTGATATACAAAAAGAATATTATACAAGTAGATTAATATACCAAAGAATTAATATGTTGACAGAACAATATGCAGGAATGGAGATTAATATGTCTAGAGAAGATGAAGGACTTAAGCAGTTAGGCAATAAGACGAAGTATAGTATGGATTATGCACCAGGAGTGCTTGAAACATTTGAGAACAAACATCCGGACAATGATTATTTTGTAAAGTTTAATTGTCCTGAGTTTACAAGTCTTTGTCCTATAACAGGCCAGCCTGATTTTGCAACAATATATATATCATATATTCCTGATAAGCTTATGGTTGAATCAAAGTCACTTAAATTATATCTGTTCAGTTTCAGAAATCATGGTGATTTCCATGAGGACTGTGTGAATATAATTATGAAGGATTTAATCAGGCTTATGCAGCCAAGATATATAGAAGTGTGGGGCAAGTTCACTCCACGAGGAGGAATATCAATTGACCCATATTGCAATTATGGCAAGGAAGGAACTGCATTTGAGGATATGGCAAAGCAGAGACTTTTATGGCACGATATGAATCCTGAAAAGGTTGATAACAGATGATGTAAAGCTGGAAGTATATGCTTAATATAACGCAATTTTATTTAATTAATAAGTCTGCGTAATATTGGCATATACTTCCAGCTTGTTTCTTAATTATGTGTTTATTTCAAGTTTCAAGTTGCTTCAAAATGTATAAATTTGGGATTATTAACCTGCGATTTTAAAGATAATTTAACAATATTTAACAAATTTTAGTAAAAATTAATAAATGGATTGATATTGTAAATACATAGTGATAATATATATTTAAATATTTAAGATACGATCAATTGAATATTTAATGTGTAGAAGAACGGAGGAATAATATGAGCAAGGAACGCACAGAGAAAAATGCTGCAGTCGGGGGGTTCAGAAACAAACAGCTGACCTATAAGATTTCAGTAGCAGTGGGTATACTATTAGTTGCCTGCCTTACGGTTATGATTGCAATTAGTGCAACAATTGCAGCTAAGTTTATGAATAGTAGTATAAGTGGTGAGTTTGATGGAATTGCACAGCAGAATGGTGTATCAGTACAGGAGGTACTTGATAGAGCTTCAGATGCTGCTAATATTCTTCAGAATTATATTACGGAACGTTATGATGATTATGCTAAGACCGGATATACTGGAGAGACAGTTAAGAGTGAAGTATATGATGTACAGTTACAGAAGATGAACAAAGAGATTGAGCAGTTTATGATCAGCGTAGCCAATACATCTGTAACATCAAGTGAAGGCATTGCAGGTGTTGGTGTATTTTTTGAGCCTAATGCTTTTGACCCTGCTATTAAAGATTATACAATCTATGTAAGTGAATCAGATGCACAGAGTGGAAAGGTACAAAGCTATGGTGAGTATTCAAGCTATGGTTCAAAGGACTATTACAAGAATGCAGCAGCTTCACAGCAGAGCAGCTTTACAAGTCCATATAAGGATCAGGGCATCAATATGGTAAGTGCATCTTTTCCAATTGTATATCATGGTAAGACACAGGGTGTAATTCTTGTAGATATTAATGTTGATACATTCAGCGGACTCCGTTCAACAGACGATAAGTACAATACAATGTATGTAGATGTACTTATGGGTGATGGTACATTTGTATATGACAGCGAATCAGATGAATATGTTGGAAAGAAGTTAAGCGATGTTTTACCAGCTAAAGAATATGCCAAGATACAAAAGGGCATTGATACAGGAAGCAGTTTCAGTGTAACAACTAAGAAGGATGATGGTTCTAAGGTTGAAAGATATTATGCACCTATTAAAGCTGTTAATCAGACCTGGTGGGCAGCAAGTGCATTAAATAAGACAGATCTTGAGCGTAATACGATTATTCTTGTAGTGTTTATGATTGTTATTTCGATTATAACTTTAGTAATTATAATTGTTATCAGCAATAAGCTTATTAAGAAGTACATTAAGCCTATAGATGATGTAGTTGCAGTAGCGGACCAGCTTGCGATGGGAGATTTCTCAGTTAATATTAAGAAGAATTATAATGATGAAATTGGTCAGCTTGCTGAGAAGTTTGATAATATGGCGGGAAGATTAAGTGCAATAATTAAAGACCTAACACGAGGTTTAAAAGAGATGGCAGGTGGTAACTTTAATATATCACCTAATGTAGAACACATCGGTGACTTTAAGGACATTGAAGTTGCTTTAGTAAAAGTTATAACAGATCTTTCATCAACTCTTTCAGAGATTAATGGTGTTGCAGATATGGTAGCTTCCAATGCAAGCCAGCTTTCAGATGGTGCACAGGCAATTACTGAGGGTGCAACGGATCAGGCAAGTTCAGTACAGGAATTACAGAGTACAATTGCTAATGTAGCTGATCAGGTTGATATGAATGCACATAATGCTAATAAGGCTAATGAAATGGCTAAAGCTGTTGGTGACCAGATTATTGAAAGTAATAATCAGGTACAGCAGATAGTTCACGCTATGGAAGTTATCACAGAGAATTCTAAGCATATCAGCAGTATTATTAATACAATTGATGAGATTGCCTCAAGTACTAACCTTCTTGCACTTAACGCTTCGATTGAAGCTGCAAGAGCAGGTGAAGAAGGAAGAGGCTTCGCAGTTGTTGCAACACAGGTTGGTAATCTTGCAGCACAGAGTGCAGATGCGGCTAAGAGCTCTGGTGAACTTATAGTTCAGGCAATTAATGCAGTTGAAGAGGGCAAGGGAATGGTTGATGATGCAGCTGCTAAGCTTATGGAGTCAGTTGAGAAGACTAAAGAACTTGTTGAGAATATCGAGCAGATTTCAGTTGCTTCAGAACAGCAGGCTGAATCATTAAAGCAGGTATCAGAAGCAGCAAGCCAGATAGCAGCTGTAGTAGAAGAGAATACAGCTATGGCTGAGGAAAGTTCTGCAAGCAGTGAGGAACTTGCTTCACAGGCGGACAGATTAAAAGAATTAGTTAGTGCATTTAAGCTTATGAAGTAATATAAAAAGCTGCCACTTTTAGCGGATTGACCGTTAAAAGTGGCAGCTTTTTATGTCCTTGCACAGTATTTTTTTGATTAATTATGTGATTAGATATTGATTTCTATGATAAATGGTTATATTATATATATAACGTAGTAATCAATACTATGTAATATGAAGATAATTACAGCACATATTAAGAAAGCGTGTGCAGAAAAGAGGATTATTATGGAAAAGATTAAGAAAAATGTATCTAACATAAAGATAAAAGACCCAGGAAGTGCAATAACACATTTTATAGCAATGCTTATGGCGTTATTTGCTGCAACACCGCTTATAATTAAGGCATTGTCAGCACCTGATACAATACATGTTATTTCACTTTCAATATTTATAGGAACAATGATTTTGCTGTATGCTGCAAGTACAACTTATCATACAGTTAATGCAACACCTGGAATTAATAAAATATTAAAGAAGTTAGACCATTGTATGATATCGGTTATGATAGCGGGTTCCTATACTCCTGTATGCTTAGTTGTCCTTCATAACAAGACAGGATATGCACTGTTAGCACTAGTATGGGGAATTGCAATAGTTGGTATTATCTTTAAATTATGCTGGGTAACCTGTCCTAAGTGGATATCATCAGTTCTTTATATTGTTATGGGCTGGGCGTGTGTATTATCATTTACACAGATAATAAATGCACTTCCAACAGCGGCATTTGCGTGGTTGTTAGCAGGTGGAATAATATATACAATCGGTGGCGTCATATATGCACTTAAGCTTAAGGTGTTTAATGCCAACCATAAGTATTTTGGTTCTCACGAGATATTTCATCTGTTTGTTATGGCAGGAAGCATATGCCACTTTATTATGATGTTTAATTATGTGGCTGTAATGCCTTTAAAGTAGTAAGTTCTTTTAAAAATACACACAAATTATGGAAATAGAATTTTATATGTGTTATCCTCTATAATCGGGTCTGTAACTATTGTTGCAGACCCGATTACAGGTTGTCAGACCAACGAACGGAGGATTAATATGTTATTTTCAGATGTCGATGCAATTGCTAAGGCAGCATCGAATAAGGCAGAGTTATGCAACAACCATTTCGGAAAGTATTTTATGCGCTCTATTATGGCAGGCTTCTATATTGTTGTTGCAACAATTTTATCGAATGTGAGTGCGGCAGTACTGCTTCCAACTTATCCACAGTTTGGTAAGCTTTTAGGTGCATTTTTATTCTCAATTGCAATTGTACTCGTCGTATTTATGGGAGGAGAATTATTTACAGGTAATAATTTTGTTATGGCGATTGGCACATACAATAAGACGGTTTCAGTAAGAGATCTAATAAAAGTATGGGTTGTAAGCTATATAGGTAACTTTGCCGGTGCATTTATTCTTTCGGGTTTATTTGTATATAGTAAGGCTTCACACGCAATAATGGTTGATTATTATAACAGTTTTATATATTCTAAGATTTCAGCAGGTTCCATGGAACTTTTAGTAAGGGGGATTCTTTGTAATTTCCTTGTATGTATGGCAGTATTAGTTGGTACTAAGTTAAAGACAGAAAGCGGCAAGCTTATAATAATGTTCTGTATTATTATGGCGTTCGTAGTTGCTGGTTTTGAGCATTGTATTGCTAATATGAGTACATTTTCTATTGGATATATGTTACTTGGTGATATTGGCACAGCTTCTGTTATCAAGAGTATGATTATGGTGACAATCGGAAATATGCTTGGCGGAGCAGTGCTTCTTGGAGTGCCGGTACAGATTATGAAAGCAGAACACTAAAATTAAAGTTATTAATAATGAATAAAGCATGAAAGGATTAGTGAGTTGTATGAAAGAAAATCTTAAAAAGCTTGCAAAGTATTATAAGCCATATTTAGGCACATTTATTATAGATATGATTCTTGCGATGATGTCTGCGGCGGTGGCACTTGTCATACCGCTTGTTGTAAGATATATAACTTCCAAGGTTGCCTATATGCCGGCAGATGAAGCGTCTAAGGCAATATTTACAATAGTTGTGATATTATTCGTGCTTGTTCTTGTGCAGTGGGGGTGTAATTATTATATATCTAATTACGGACACGTTATGGGAGCTAAGATTGAATACGATATGAGGGCTGAGATTTTTAACCACTACCAGAAGCTTTCTTATTCATTTTATGACGACCAGAAGGTTGGACAGTTATTATCAAGGATAACTTCGGATTTATTCGATATAACAGAGCTTTTACACCACGGTCCTGAGAATATAACAATATCACTTATTAAGATTGTAGGTGCACTTGTTATATTAAGCACTATAGATGTAAGGCTTACGCTTACCGCATTTGTGCTTGTGCCTGTTATGCTTGTATTTGCATATTTCCTTAATAAGAAAATGAAGCGTGCATTTAAAAGAAACCGTATCCGCATAGGTGAGATTAATGCACAGATAGAAGATAATCTGTCAGGAATACGTGTTGTTAAATCATTTGCTAATGAGGATATAGAGTGCGGTAAGTTCAAAAAAGGCAATGATTTATTCTTAGAGTCAAAGAAAGACAGCTATCATTATATGGGAATGTACAATGCCGGACTTACAGCATTTACAACTATGATTAATGTAATTGTAATAGCAGTGGGCGGTATAGGAATAACAAGAGGCTGGGTTAATATTACAGACTTCGTAACATTTTTATTGTATATAAATATATTTACGGAGCCGGTAAAGGTACTTATTGATTTTACAGAACAGTTCCAGAACGGTTATTCCGGTTATGAAAGATTTCTTGAGATATTATCAGTTGAACCGGATATAAAGGAAAAGCCAGATGCAGTTGAACTTAAAGACGTTAAGGGTGAGATTACATTCGACAATGTATCTTTTAGATATAAGGACGGAATCGAGGAAGTATTATCAGGAATCAGCTTTAATGTTACACCAGGCAGATATGTGGCACTGGTAGGTCCGTCAGGAGCAGGAAAGACTACATTATGTTCGCTTATACCAAGATTTTATGAGGCGACAGAAGGAAGCATAAGAATTGATGGAAAAGACATTAAAGATGTTACTCTTAAGAGCTTAAGGGATAATATCGGGGTTGTCCAGCAGGACGTATATCTGTTTATGGGAAGCATTAAAGAGAATATACGATACGGAAAGCCAGATGCTACCGATGACGAAGTAATTGCAGCGGCAAAGCTTGCCAATGCACATGAATTTATAGAAGCATTTGAAAATGGATACGACACGGATATAGGACAAAGAGGTGTCAAGTTGTCAGGTGGACAGAAGCAGAGATTATCAATAGCAAGGGTATTTCTTAAAAATCCACCTATACTTATATTTGATGAGGCAACATCAGCACTTGATAATGAAAGTGAGCAGATTGTACAGGAGTCGTTAGAGAAGCTGGCTAAGAATAGAACTACATTTGTTATAGCCCACAGACTTACTACAATAGAAAATGCTGAGGAAATATTTATGCTTACAGATGAGGGGATTAAGGAAAGAGGAACTCACAAGGAGCTTATGGAGTTAGATGGTGAATATGCTCATATGGTTAAAATTCACTCAGCTAACTAGAAAAAGTATTGAAAATGTGTTATACTAATCATAGTTATAACGAAAATGTTAATCGCTGTATATTATTGTATGGCTGATTACAATATATGGAGGATGACGTATATGGAAATGTGGGATATATATGATGCCAACAAAGAAAAGACAGGCAGATTAATGAAAAAGAATGACTGGCAGCTTAAAGATGGAGAATATCATCTTACAGTGTTAGGTGTCATAGAACGTCCGGATGGAAAGTTCCTTATTACACAGCGTGTTATGACTAAGGCGTGGGCTCCTGGCTGGTGGGAAGTATCAGGCGGAGCGGCTCAGGCAGGTGAGGAGTCAATTGATGCAGTAAGACGTGAGGTTCGTGAAGAGACAGGAATTGACGTTACAGATGCCAGAGGTGGATATGTATTCACCTATAAAAGAGAGAATCCTGGCAAGGGCGACAATTATTTTGTAGATGTATACAAGTTCATTAAAGATGTTAAAGATGAGGACATACATATACAGACAGAGGAAGCCTTAGGGTATAAGTTCGTTACCAGAGAAGAGCTTAAACAGATAGCAGCAACAGGAGAATTCCTGCATTATGACAGTATTAAGCAGGTATTTGAAGATTAGATATTGGATTAAGTAAGAATTGCTGTTATTAAGTGAATATTTGTACTTGATTTATAAAATGTATTTATAATAGAAGAAGCACCAGCAGATTTATTCTGATGGTGCTTTTTAGCTATAAGAAGTAATAAAGCTTAAGAAAGGAATGTGGTATGCTTAAATATTTAAAAAAGTATTGGTTCTTTGCTCTGCTTGCACCTGTATTTATGATAGGTGAGGTTTCTATGGACTTGTTACAGCCGGAGCTTATGAGCAGAATAATTGATGACGGTGTATTGGGGCTTAACAATGGCGGGGTTGGCAATCTTAATACAGTAATTACCATCGGGCTTAAAATGATAGGATTTGTGGCACTTGGTGGTATCTGTGGCATTATGTCCGGTGTCTTTGCCAATCTTTGTGCACAGCAGTTTGGTAATGATGTAAGAAAAGCTGTCTTTAAGAGAATTATGGAATTCTCTTTTGAACAGACTGATAAATTCTCCACAGGTTCTTTAATTACAAGGGTTACGAATGATATAACACAGCTTCAGAATTTTGTAATGCAATGCCTGAGAGGTTTTGTGCGTACAAGTATGCTGTTTATCGGTGGTATAGCGTGTATGGTGTCACTTAATATGGAATTTGGAATAATAATTGCGTGTGCACTTCCGTTTGTTGCAGTATGTGTTGTATATTTCATAGCCAAAGCCAATCCTAAGTTCACAGTGTTACAGAAGAAGCTTGATAAGGTTAACAATGTAATGCAGGAAAATGTGTCTGGTGCAAGAGTTGTAAAGGCATATGTCAAGGAAGATTACGAGACAGAAAGATTTGAGAAAGCTAATAATGAGCTTGTTTCAACACAGCTTGATGTGCTTTTACTGCTTTCTTATATGACACCTATTATGAATATTATATTAAATCTTTCAGTTGTTGCGGTTATAAAGGTTGGTGGAATACAGGTAAGTGCAGGAAGTGCAACGCCTGGTAATGTAATGGCGGCGATTACATATTGTTCACAGGTGCTTAATGCGGTTATGCGTATGACGATGATATTTCAGACAGCTTCAAGGGGAATTGCCTCAAAGAAGCGTGTTATGGAGATAATTAACTGTGATCCGGCAATAAAGAGCGGTACATATAATAAAGAAACTGCCGTTAAGGGAAAAGTTGAATTTAAGAATGTGTCATTTGCATATCCAGGTATGGATAATGAAAATGTTATTGAGAACTTTAACCTTGTTATTAATCCGGGTGAAACTATCGGAATACTGGGTGCAACAGGCTGCGGCAAGTCAAGTCTTGTAAATCTCATACCACGTTTTTATGATGCGACTAAGGGGGAAGTACTTATAGATGATGTCAATGTTAAAGATTATGATTTGCAGGTTTTAAGGGATAAAGTGTCAATAGCATTACAGAAGCCGGAGATATTCAGCACTACAATAGCAGAAAATATTGCGTGGGGTGATGACAGTGCAGACATTGAAAAGATAAGACAAGCCGCTGACATAGCACAGGCAACAGAATTTATTGACAACAGGACAGATGGTATGGATACACAGGTAAGTCAGGGTGGACACAGTCTTTCAGGAGGCCAGAAGCAGAGAGTTGCCATAAGCCGTGCAGTGCTTAAGAATTCAGAGATACTTATATTTGATGATGCTACAAGTGCACTTGATTTAAAGACAGAGGCTGATCTTTATTCAGAGCTGTCGGTAAAGAAATATGATGTAACCAGGATTATAATTGCCCAGAGAATTGCTTCTGTAAAGAATGCAGATAGAATTGTTGTAATGGATAATGGCAGATTAGCAGATGTTGGAAGCCATAGTGAGCTTATAAAGACAAGTGAGATATATAAAGATATTTATGAGTCACAGCTGAAAGGAAATGAATAGAATGGAGCAGAGCAGACAGGCACAGATGAATAATTATAAAGCCTTTGGCAGAAGACCTGGCAACCGCAATCTTACTGTTGAGAAGGCTAAGGACAAGAAGGGTACTTTAAAAAGACTGATAGCATATTTTGCGGCTGAGAAAGCTATGATTATAGGGCTTCTGGCGGCTGTTATCGTTGTAGTAATATGTTCGGTATATGCACCAAAGCTTCAGAGTAATGCAATTGATATTATAGCTTCTGGCAGATTTAAGGAATTAACTCCGATACTTATAACAATGGTGGTTGTATACATAATACATAGTATATGTACATTTTTACAGACCAAGATAAGTGCGGTATTAAGCCAGAATATCGTAAAGAAGATGAGAGAAGATTTATTCAGGCACATAGTTAATCTTCCTGTAAGATACCTTGACAGTAACAGCCACGGAGATATTATGAGCCGTATGACTAACGATATTGAGAATATATCAACAACAGTTTCGCAATCGTTAAGTTCGATGTTCTCAGGCGTATTAACGATTATTGGAACAGTTATAATGATGACTGTATTATGTCCACAGCTTGCACTGTTATCGTGCGTTACTGTAATTCTTACAGTGATTGCAACTAAGTTCTTATCTAAGGCCATGAAGAAGTTCTTTACGAAAAGACAGGTGCTTTTAGGTAATCTTAATGGAACGGTTGAGGAGATGGTTACAGGTTATAAGTCAGTTGTTGCATATAACAGGCAGGAAAATGTCATAAAAGACTTTAACAATGTGTCGGATGAACTTACAAGGGTTGGAATTATAGCAGAGATTCTTGGCGGTTCAATGGGACCAGTTATGAATGTAATCAATAATATAAGCTTTGTTATTATTGCGGCATTTGGCGGATATTTTGCCATTAACCATATTATATCTATCGGTGTTATATCTGCATTTATCGTATATGCGAAGCAGTTTGGAAGACCAATTGATGAGCTTGCACAGATATATGGACAGATACAGACAGCCATAGCGGGGGCAGAGAGAGTATTTGCAGTTATGGACGAACCGCTTGAAGATAAGAGTGGTGATAAGAATATGGATAAGCTTGAGGGCGTTATTAAGTTTAAAGATGTCAATTTCTCATATACCAAGGACAAGCAGGTGCTATATGACTTTAATCTTCAAGTTAAGGCAGGACAGAAGGTGGCACTTGTAGGCTCAACAGGAAGCGGAAAGACAACAGTTGTCAATCTTTTAATGAGATTTTATGACGTTGACAGCGGAGAGATATTAATAGATGATGTTAATATAAAGGACATAGATTGTGCCACACTCCGTAAGAACACAGCGATTGTATTGCAGGATACTGTATTATTTGCAGATACAATAAAGAATAATCTTAAGTATTCCAATGAAGCGGCAACTGATGAGCAGATGTATGCCGCTGCGGCTATGAGCAACTGCGATACTATGATTAATAAAATGCCATTAAAATACGATACAGAGCTTATGGCAGAGGGTGAGAATATATCACAGGGACAAAGACAGCTTTTATCAATAGCAAGAGCATTTCTTGCACAGCCTAAGATCCTTATATTGGACGAGGCGACATCTAACGTGGATACAAGAACTGAAAAGCATATTCAGGATGCAATGCTTAAGCTTATGGAGAACAGGACAAGTCTTATAATAGCTCATAGATTGTCTACAATACAGGATGCTGACATAATTGTTGTTATGGATGAGGGACATATAGTTGAAGCAGGCAATCATAAAGAACTTCTTAACAAAATGGGAAGATATTATAAATTATATATGACACAGTTTGCAGGACAGACAATATAGGTGTATAATTATCTATTACATAAGATTTGTGATGATGCACAGATTGAATTATAGATAATATATGCAGGAATGGTGATGGTATGCGTACAGAGAAAAAATCAAGCATAAAAAATAGTGCAACAAGGTTGATACTGATAGGGCTTCTTGTTCTTATACAGACTGGCTGGATGATATTTTTAATGATGAAGCTGAATACATATTCAACTGCCATAACATTGCTTCTTACATTTATAGCAATGTTTATTGCCCTTAAAATATTTGGAACACACGTTAATGCGGCACAGAAAATGCCCTGGCTTATCGTAATAACTGCAGTTCCGTTTTTTGGAATATGTATATATCTGCTATTTGGACGTTCTATTGTAACTAAAGGTGTTAGACGTTCATTTAATAATATTGAAACGAATGTGCTTACCCTCTTAAAGCAGGATAAGGGCATAATAGATGATATAGCCAGCAAGGACAAGGGCGTAGCTAACCAGTGCAGATATATAAGCAATACAGCAAGATATCCTGTATACAGCAATACAGATGTAAAATATTATCCAACTACTGATGTAAGCTTTGAGGCACAGCTTGTTGAACTTGAAAAGGCAGAGCATTTTATATTTATGGAATATCACGCTATTGAAGATGCTGAAAGCTTTGCAAGGCTTAAGCATATCCTTGAAAATAAGGCACAGAGCGGTGTGGAGGTAAGAATATTCTATGACGATTTAGGAAGTATTTTTTTCCTTAATAAAGAGTTCATAAAACAGATGAGGCAGAAGGGCATACAGTGCCGTGTATTCAATCCACTTAAAGTTATTGTAAATATGTTTATGAATAACAGGGATCACAGGAAGATAACCGTTATTGACGGCAAGGTAGGCTTTACAGGTGGATATAATCTTGCAGATGAGTATTTTAATATAACACACCCATATGGTTACTGGAAGGACACAGGAATTAAGCTTCAGGGTGATGCGGTAAAGAGTCTCACAGCAAGCTTTCTTACTATGTGGAATGCCATAGAACATACTGATAATGATTATAATAAATATCTTGATGCGACAGATGGTACATATAAGGCAGTTATGAAAGACTGTTATGTACAGCCATATTCAGATAATCCATTAGGACAGGACAGAATTGGTGAGGACGTGTACCTTAATATTCTAAAAAATGCCAAGGACTATGTGTATATCACAACTCCGTATCTTATTATCACTGATGAGATGGAAAGAGAGTTAAGGCTTGCGGTTAAGAGAGGTGTTGATGTAAGAATTGTCACACCGGGAATACCAGATAAGAAGCTTGTATACAGAATTACAAGGTCTTATTATGAGCCACTGTGTTCGGCTGGCGTGAGAATATATGAGTATACACCAGGATTCTGTCACGCTAAGCAGTGGGTATGTGATGATGAAGTATCTGTTGTTGGCACAATCAATATGGACTACAGAAGCTTATATCTTCATTTTGAAAATGCAGTATTTATATATAATAAAGCGACGGCATTAAGTGTAAAGCAGGATATGTTAAATAACTTTGAGGCAGGACACGAAGTGACAGCTGATTATACTAAAGATGTTATTAAGCCATTAAGACTTGGGGTATGTATGTTAAGAATGATATCGCCTTTATTGTAAAATACTTGCAACAAATGTAAAATAATATATAATATTAGTGGCAAATTACATTTATCATTATAAGTGGTTAGATAATAAGTAAGAACAACATTTTGTGTCTATTGTTAGTACCTGGAGGAGGAACAGTGAGAGAAGAATTAGTAGCCGTAAAAGTTGACCACCCATTGGGAAGTACAGACGAGGATAACCCCTCGGTTGTGTATCCGATTAATGTCGGATACGTTATCAATGATAAGGATCTGGAATTCAAACCGGTAACAGATGACCAGAGAGTGTATCTTGTAGGTGTTGATGTTGCTGTTGATGAATATTCAGGTGTTCTTATTGCAGTTGCAAGAAGGAGAGATGATTCAGGAACAGTGTGGGTCGTTGCACCTGAGAACATATTATATACCAAACAGCAGATAGAAGAAATGATATATTTTAAGGAGCAGTATTATGACAGCTTCATTGAAATGGTCGATGAGGAGATGTGGGACGCTTATGATGCCAATGAGAATAAGTTAGGTTTTGAAGTTCGCAGAAGTATGGCAAAGTCACTTCCAGAAGGCGTGTACCACATAGTTGTTATGGTGTATACAGTTACAAAGACAGGAAAGGTGCTTACAACGCAGAGGTCGCGTAACAAGACGAATTCTTTAAAATGGGAAGTTACAGGAGGTTCTATTATCAGCGGTGAAACACCTAGGACTGGAGCGGTAAGGGAGCTTCTGGAAGAAACGGGAATTAAGAAATCACCAGAGGATTTAATTGAACTTTATAGGTATACTGATGATGCAAGACATTGTATATATTATGGTTATCTTAATGTATGTGATGATGAGGAACACGTTAAATTACAGCAGGGTGAAACTATGGACTATATGTATATGCCATATGAGGAATTCATTGATTTCATAATGTCAGAGAGGTTCATTCCGTCAGAACAGAGGCGTTTTAAGCTTCATAGTGAGCATATAGTAAAGCAGATTAAGCAGGCTTGTATGGTACAGTAATAAATTTAATATAATCAGAAGGGAGAGTCATATGTCATTTAAGGAACTTGTATTAAAGAACCGTTCATATAGACGTTTTTTTGAGAATAAGAAAATAGAAAAGAACGAGCTTGTAAATCTTGTTGATATAGCAAGAAATACAGCTTCAGGTGCTAACAACCAGCCTTTAAGATATAAGGTTGTGTGTGATGAGGAAAGCAATAAAAAAGTGTTTGACACATTAAAATGGGCAGGTGCGCTTCCAGACTGGGATGGCCCTGTTGAGGGTGAAAGACCAGCAGGCTACATAATAATATGCAGTGCTTCAAGCGTATCAGCACCAAGAGATGAGGGAATAGCGGCACAGACAATACTTCTTGCCGCCAATGAGGTTAATCTTGGAGGCTGTATGTTTGCAAGTGTTAATATTCCTAAGCTTAACGAAGAACTTTCAATTCCAGAGGGTATGACAGCAAGACTTGTTATTGCATTGGGATATCCTAAGGAACAGGTTGTTATTGACGAAGTATCTGAGGGAGCGAATCTTAAGTATTACAGAGATGACAATCAGGTTCATCACGTACCTAAGTTAAAGTTAGAAAATGTATTATTATAAATTATAAGGAGAATGCAGAGTTTAAGCCTTTGCTTGGATTAATAGGAAACAGGCTTACATTCTGTGAATAGTTATAAAGAAACAGGCGGGATATTAAATCCCGCCTGTTTCTTTGCTTAGTGAATAATTGTTACTATAACTGAGTAATCAGTATAATTTAATCTTTTGTTGCTAATTCCAAAAAGATATTATTATTCTATCACTGTAAATACTATAAATCAAGTTCAATTAATCTGTAGTTGCGACAAGATGTCTGTATTATTGAGTTCAAATTTTAATCAAAATTTTATCATTTTTTATTCATAGTTTATATTCAGTGAAGCCTATTTTGCAATGGACCTGTAATTCCTTATAAGCAGCGGAAGTTCAGCAATAAGCATACCAATCCAGCCGGCAAGGTATGATAATGGGAGGGCTTCAATTCCCATGCCCATTACAAGTACGAGTGGGATAGCGGCTATAACACGTACGCCCATATTGATAAAGCTGCTTAAAAGTGTAATCTTTAAATCGCCAATTCCACGGAAATATCCCTGTATGCCGTTAGTAGCGGCTGGGAGTATATACATAAATGAGATAAGGCGCAGATACTTAACACCATGCAGAATAACTTCTTCATCTTTAACAAACAGAAGCATAAGTGGTCGTGCAAGTATAAAGCACACGGCAAAAAGAATAATTCCATATATGAATTCAAGCATCATACCACATTTAAAGCCTTCTTTCATACGTTTTTTTTCATTAGCACCTTTGTTCTGAGCCATAAGTGCAGTCATAGCGTGGCCGATATTCTGCTCAGGAGTATACGCAAAATCATCAATTCTGTTGACAACAGCAAATGCAGCGGCTACGGACACGCCCATAGTGTTGACGATTGCCTGAATGCCAATCTTTCCTAACTGGACAGTTGCCTGCTGCATAGCGGATACCCAGCCGTAGCTTATTGTCTTTTTAAGAAGTGAATTGTCAAATACAAGCCATTTTCTGCCTAGCCTTAATATCTCGACACGCTTTTGTATGTATATAATACAGAATACACAGCACATCATTTCGCTTATTACAGTTGATATTGCACAGCCGTTGCTTCCCATTTTAAGGACAATTACAAAGAATAAATCTCCGAAAATATTAAGCAGTGAGCTTGCAATAAGGAAGTATAAAGGAGTCTGGCTGTCGCCTAATGCCCTTAATGTGCTTGAAAAGAAATTATATAAAAATGTAAATAGCAATCCTAAAAATATAATTCTCATATAAGAAACAGTTAAATCCATAATAGATGGGTCAACCTGTAACAATTTAAGAATAGGTCTTGAAAAGATAATGCAGCACAGGCTTAATATTGCAGAGAATACAGTGCCTGAAAGCATTGTTGTGCTTATCTGTCTTTGAAGCTTGTTGTAATCTTTAGCTCCGAATTGTGTACCCATAAGTATGCTCGCACCCATACACAGACCATTTAAGAATAAAATCATAAGAGTCATTACAGGGTTGCATATACCAACGGCCGCAAGGGCTTCTTTACCTACGAATTGTCCTACAATAATACTGTCGACAGCGTTATATGTAAGCTGGAATAAGTTACCGAGGACTAACGGTATTGTAAATCCAACAAGGAGAGGCATAATTTTACCTTTTGTTAAATCTTTAGTCATAATTAATCTCCTATCCTGCCCATAACAGGGCTTGTTAAGTTTATGATATTTTGCTAAAGATTTATTATAAGACAGTTGCTTTAAATTGAAAAGAATTATATTATACTAATGTAAAAAAAGTGTACGCAGAAATGGAGATTATTATGAAAGTTACCCGTGAAGATATGCAGCTTTACGCCGTTACAGATACGCAATGGCTTAATGGCAGGGATTTCTATGAAGAGATTGAGAAAGTCCTTGCGGCAGGAGCTACATTTTTGCAGTTAAGAGAAAAGGATTCGACACACGAGGAGATTGTAAAAAAAGCATTGGCAATTAAACCGATAGCAAGAAGATATGGTGTGCCATTTGTTATAGATGATGATATATACGCGGCGTTAGAGGCAGATGTTGACGGAGTTCATATAGGACAAAGTGATGCAAGCTACGAAACAGCAAGAGAGCTTCTAGGACCTGACAAGATAATAGGAATGACAGTAAAGACACCAGAGCAGGCGGCAAATGCGGCAAGACTTGGTGCTGATTATGTTGGAATGGGAGCTGTATTTCATACAAGCACGAAGAAAGATGCCAAAGATTTAAGCAGGGATAATCTTCTTAAGCTTACAGCTATGCTTGATATGCCGATAGTTGCAATTGGCGGCATTAATTATGACAACTGTGATTATTTAAAAGATACAGGCGTGGACGGAATTGCTGTTGTATCGGCGATATTTGCAAGTGATGACTGCGCGGAGGCGACACGAAAGCTTTATAAGAAGACAAGAAAGCTGTTTAATTATAATAAGAACATAATATTTGATATGGACGGAACACTTGTTGACTCTATGCCGTTCTGGAAGAATAGTGCAAGGGAATATGCCATTTTAAGAGGTGCTAAGCTTCCAAAGAATTTTGATGAGATAACAGGAGTTATGGACCTTTCGGAATATGCGGCTTATCTGCAAAATGTTCTTGGGATTGATACATCGCTAGAACAGATAACAGAGGCAGCAGTTGATATTATGAATAAGCATTATGCAAGTGATATTCCTGCAAAGAAGGGAATGATAAAGCTTATAAGAAGAGAATATGAGGCTGGAAGCAAGCTTGTAATATTCAGTGCTTCCGATACTTCCAGTGTGGAAATTCTTCTTAAAAGGTTAGAAATATATGAATGTTTTGAGGGAATATACACAGTATATGATGTCGGCATAGGAAAGAGTGATAAGGAAAGCTATAAAAAGGTTGCCAGGTCAGCAGGAATGGATATATCTGATACGTGGGTGTATGAGGATATTCTAAGAGGCGTTCGGGCGGCACATAATGCTGGATTGAAAGTGTGTGCGGTATATGATAAAGACTCGGCAGATGACTGGGATGAGATATGCAGTATTGCAGATAAATGTATAATAACCGGATAATATGGATTGAAATGGAGAATATATGAAGAAGAAAGTTGTTGTAGGTATGTCAGGAGGTGTTGACTCATCTGTTGCCGCATATCTTTTAAAAGAGCAGGGTTATGACGTCATTGGCGTTACAATGCAGATATGGCAGGACGATGCAGTAGAAACAACAGAGAATGGCTGTTGTGGAATATCTGCTGTAGATGATGCAAGACGCGTGGCTGGACAGCTTGATATACCTTATTATGTAATGAATTTTAAGAATGAATTTAAGAAAAGTGTAATTGATTATTTTGTTGATGAATACAAGAGGGGAAGAACTCCTAATCCTTGTATCGCCTGCAACAGATATGTCAAATGGGAATCGCTTCTTAAAAGAAGCCTTGATATAGGTGCTGATTATATAGCAACTGGACATTATGCAAGAATAAGCCAGCTTGATAATGGCAGATATGCAATTAAGAATTCGGTTACAGCTAAGAAAGATCAGACATACGCACTTTATAATCTTACACAGAGTCAGCTTGCACATACTCTTATGCCAGTTGGAGATTATACTAAAGATGAGATAAGAAAGATTGCGGCAGATAATTATCTTATGGTTGCAAATAAGCCGGACAGTATGGAGATATGTTTTGTTCCTGATAATGATTATGCAGGATATATAGAAAGAACTACTGATTATAAGTCAGTTCCGGGCAATTTCGTTGATGTTGATGGTAATGTAATCGGAAAGCATAATGGAATTATCCACTATACTGTTGGACAGAGAAAAGGGCTTGGACTTGCTATGGGACATCCTGTATTTGTTGTTGCAGTAAGACCTGATACCAATGAAGTTGTTATTGGTGAGAATAAAGATGTATTTACTGATACATTGTATGCTGGGAATCTTAATTTTATGGCAATTGAAGCCCTTAAAGAGCCAATGAGAGCAAGAGGAAAGATACGCTACAGCCATGAGGGTGCAGACTGTACAATAAGAATGATTGATAATAACACGCTTGAGTGTAAGTTTGATGAGCCACAAAGGGCAGTTACACCAGGACAGGCACTTGTATTATATGATGGTGAATATGTTCTTGGTGGAGGAACTATCATATAATGAGCACAAAAGAAAAGGAAGCGGCTGCGAAGCAGACATTTACTTTTCTTGTGCCATTAACGAACGAACAGTCGTGCGAAGCAGGACGAGAGAGTGCGATAGCACGGGTTCGTGAGTATAGGGTAGATATAATAACGTTAAAGAAATAAAGAAAAGGAAGCGGCTGTAAAATTTTCTTGACAATTACTATGTCTGCTTTATAATATTTCATATTGGATAGATAGGTTGATATTCAGAAACAAAATGCGGAGGATAATAATAATGAGTAAGTTTATTTATATGGATAATGCGGCTACAACAGCAGTAAGACAGGAAGTTGTTGATGCTATGGTGCCTTATTTTACAGAATCATACGCTAATCCATCAAGTGTATATAGTTTTGCACAGAAGACTAAGAATGATATGGAAGAAGCAAGAGAAACTATAGCTTCTATTCTCGGTGCGGCTAAGCCTAATGAAATATATTTTACAGGTGGCGGAAGCGAGTCTGATAACTGGGCATTAAAGGCAGCAGCAGAGGCATTTAAGTCAAAGGGTAATCACATTATTACAACTAAGATTGAACATCATGCAATTCTTCATACTTGCGAATGGCTTGAAAAGCACGGATATGAAGTGACATATCTTGATGTTGATGAATACGGAAAGGTTGACCCTATAGAATTCGAAGCGGCAATTAAAGATACAACAATACTTGCAAGCATAATGTTTGCTAATAATGAAATCGGTACAGTTGAGCCAATCAAGGAACTAGGTGCAATTGCACATTCTAAGGGAGTGATATTCCACACAGATGCTGTACAGGCATTTGCACATATTCCTATTAATGTACAGGAAATGAATATTGATATGTTAAGCGCAAGCGGACATAAGTTCCACGGTCCTAAGGGAATTGGTTTCTTATATGTAAGCAACAAGGTTAAGATTGGTTCATTTATTCACGGTGGTTCACAGGAGAGAAGCAGAAGAGCAGGAACTCACAATGTACCAGGTATTATCGGAATGGCTAAGGCGGCAAGCATTGCCAATACTAATATGTCAGAGAATATTAAGAATATCTCAGCAATAAGAGATCACATTATTGACAGAGTGTTAGCAGAAATTCCATATTCAAGAGTTAATGGTGACAGAACAGACAGACTTCCTGGAAATGTTCATTTCTGTTTCAGATTTATTGAGGGTGAATCAATGCTTATTATGCTTGATCAGAAGGGAATATGTGGTTCATCAGGTTCAGCCTGCACATCAGGTTCACTTGACCCATCACATGTTCTTCTTGCAATCGGACTTCCTCACGAGATAGCACACGGTTCATTAAGACTTTCACTTGGTGAAGATGCAACAATCGAAGATGCTGATTATGTTGTAGATGAATTAAAGGGTATCGTAGAAAGATTAAGAAGCATGTCTCCTTTATACGAAGATTTCGTAAAAGAGCAGGGAAAATAATAATATAATGTGTATGGTTTAATGTATACTTGTTGCAGCTGCAGTTGTCAGGATAATCTGATAGCTGCGGCTTTTTTATGTAATAGGAAATTCCAATAGAATTCCCTATTACATAAAAGGCACTATATGCCGATTATGCACACTCGCACGAAGATGTATTTTATCGCAAGCGACCGTGCTCGGTGCAGGAATGTGTTTTTACATATTCTTTTTTATATGTGTTATTGTATTTTTTGTGTATTTCTGGCGGATACACTTGATATATATAACGAGGCAGAGATATAATAGTTGGCGAATTTGTGCACTGGACCGTTCAAATATATATGAAATAAGAGCACAAAAGAAAAGAGGTTTATTTATGAAGTATCTTAAACAGTTTTTGATTATTCTTGTAATCTCGTTAGTGGGTGAATTGATGAATAAGTTCATACCACTTCCAGTACCGGCAAGTATCTATGGTATGGTTATCTTATTTGCTGGTCTTCTTACAGGATTGATTAAGCTTGACGCAGTTAAGGAAGCAGGACGATTTCTTATAGAAATTATGCCTGTAATGTTTATTCCTGCAGGAGTAGGTCTTATATCATCATGGCTTAATTTAAAGCCGATATTAGTTCCGATATGCATAATAACAGTTGCAACAATATTTACTGTTATGGGTGTAAGCGGACACGTTACACAGTTTATTGTAAGACGTACTAAGAGAGGGGATAATAATGAATAGTTTTTTTCTTGATTCAGCATTTGCGGGAGTAGCAATAAGTCTTATCGCATATATGGCAGGAACATTTCTTAAAAAGAAGTTAAAGCTGGGATTGTTTAATCCACTGCTTATATCTATAATTGTAACTATGGTTGTATTAATAATTGGTAAAGTTGATTATGAAAGCTATAATGCCGGTGCGAAGTATCTTAGCTGGCTTTTGACACCAGCCACGGTGTGTCTTGCCATTCCTCTTTATGAGCAGTTCGAGCTTTTAAAAAGTAATTGTGCGGCAATTATATTAGGAATAGCATCGGGAGTTGTCACAAGCCTTGTTACAGTGCTTGTATTATCGGTGGTTTTTGGACTTACCCACGAGCAATATGTAACATTGCTTCCAAAGTCAATTACAACTGCAATTGGTATGGGTGTATCAGAAGAACTTGGCGGATATGTAACGATTACAGTTGCAGTTATTGTTGTAACCGGAGTAATTGGCAATATATTAGCAGAATTTATATGTAAAGTATTCAGAATTACAGACCCGATAGCTAAAGGTGTTGCGATAGGAACATCTGCACACGCTGTAGGAACAGCTAAAGCTATTGAAATGGGAGAGATAGAAGGTGCTATGAGCAGTCTTTCAATTGCTGTTGCAGGTATACTTACAGTAGTTGGTGCAAGTGTATTTGCGAACTTCTTATAAAAGAATAAGAAGTTGTGACACACAGGTTTCAAAATATTGAAGATTATTTCTGTGTGTGAAAAAATTTTATATATATAATAATGAGAATGGAGGATAAATATGATTATTACAATTGCAAGACAGTGTGGATGTATGGGTGATGAGATAGGTCAGAGACTTGCTGATGAGTATGGACTTACATTTTATAATAAGGAACATATTGTTAAGCTTGCTAAGGAAAAAGGGATATATGATAGATTCCCTTATTTCTTCTCCGAGATACCGGTAAATGCTTTAATGCATTCTATAAGCAGTGACGAGAACAATGTACTGCTTAGCGAGGCAAGAAAAGCCCTTTATCCAATAATAGGTGACGGTGATTGTGTGATAATAGGCAGGGGAGCTAATTACGCATTTTCTGACAGACCAGACAAGGTAAGCGTATTCTTAAGCGGAGATAAGGCTGAGAGAATTAAGCATATAGCAGATGTCCATAATATTTCTGAAAGAAAGGCGAAGGTTGTTGTTAATGAAACTGACAGCAGGAGAGCAGAGTTTCATAAATATTGTTCTAATCAGGAATGGGGAAATGCGGCATATTACGATATGTGTATAGATGAAACAAGAATTGGTGCTGACGGAGTTGTCGGAATTATAAAAGAATATATAAACAATTGTATGTTTGACAAATAATTGCCAGACTGATATTATAGGAACATATTATCTTTGACACAATAGATAAAAATGTACTAAATAAACAGATTAGTTCGGAAAGTGTGAATGAAGAAGTAAGATAACAGAGTGATAAGTCCTTCATATCTAAAGAAGTGTATACAGCTTATGAGGGCAGGCGTTAAAAGGGAGATTGTATGACATTAGAAATAATATTAGTAGCATTGGTGCTTATTATGTGTATTGCGGCAGACAAGTTTTCGGGAAGGTTCGGCATGCCTGCACTTATACTTTTTATAGGTATAGGTATGTTATTTGGATGCGATGGAATAGCTGGAATTGAATTTGACAATTTTACTATGACAGAATATATATGTAATATTGCACTTGGGTTTATTATGTTTTATGGTGGTTTTAATACTAAATGGAAGACTGCCAGACCTGTTGCTGTTAAAGCTGTTCTATTGTCTACCTGTGGCGTAATTCTTACAGCGGCATTTACAATGCTGTTCTGTTATTTTGTATTGAGATTTCCAATAGCGGAAAGCTTTCTTGTTGGAGCAGTTCTGTCAGCAACAGATGCGGCGAGTGTATTTGCAATATTAAGACGTAAGAAGCTTAATTTAAAAGATGGTGTTGCTTCGCTTTTAGAGATAGAGAGTGGTAGTAATGACCCTATTGCTTATATGCTTACTGTTATAGGAATATATATTCTTAATGGTGATAATCTTATAAAAGTTCCATACGTTATATTTGCACAGATTGTATATGGTGTGCTTATTGGCATAGGTCTTGCGGTGGCTGCCATATATGTTCTTACCAGGACGGATATAATTGTAAATGGACTTGATACTATATTTATTCTTGCTGTTGTGCTTTTAGGCTTAGGACTTTCGCAGTTAGTCGGTGGCAATGAATTCTTATGTATATATCTTTTTGGTATTCTGCTTGGTAACAGCAGGATACGCAATAAAGGTAATATTGTTCCATTTTTTGATGGTGTAACAACACTGGCACAGATAGTTATATTCTTTATGCTTGGATTGTTATCCTACCCTCACAGATTTTTAACAATTATACCAATATCTATAGCAATTGCGGTATTTCTTACATTTATAGCAAGACCGGCCGCAGTATTTGCGATACTTAAGCCGTTCAAATGCTCGGTACGGCAGTGTCTTTTAGTGTCGTGGGCAGGTCTTAGGGGAGCATCTTCAATAGTGTTCTCTATAGTGATTATGGCGGGCGGAAGCGTTATGTCAAAGGATTTGTTTAATATAGTGTTTATGATATCACTTCTGTCAGTTGCAATTCAGGGAACGCTTCTTCCAGCAGTCTCAAGACGGTTGGATATGATTGATGAAACATCAGATGTACGTAAGACATTCAATGATTATCAAGAAGAATCATCAATTACGCTTATGCGTATGTTCATACCTAAAGGTCATAATTGGGAGAATAAGCTTATAAGTGAAGTACATATGCCGACAGGTGCAATTGCACTTATGATAAAAAGAGGAAGGGAAACAATTATTACAAGAGGCAATACTAAGATATGCGGCGGGGATAATCTGATACTCAGTATTCCCGCATATGAGAATGGCGATAATGATTCGCTTGAGGAGATTAACATAACTTCGGATAATAACTGGTGCAATAGAACAATACGCCAGTTGGATCTTCCAGAAAATCTTATAATTGCCCTTGTAAAAAGAGGAGAAGAGAATATAATACCTATTGGCGATACACTTATACAGAATGGTGATGTTGTAGTGATATATCGCAGATAATACAGGAAAGAGGTTGGTATTATTATGATAACCAAGAAACAAATCCAGATGTCAGAAACATTTCTGAATAGTGCAGTTCTTGCGGTGTCAGGTGGATTTCAGGATGCTTATACATATTTCACAAGAGATAAAGTATTCTCTAATGCACAGACAGGAAATGTTGTCCTTATGAGTCAGAATTTTATGACAGGAAATATAGTCGGTGGAATTAAGTATCTGTTTCCTTTCTTAGCATTCGGACTTGGAGTGTTTGTGACAGAACAGATTAATGCCAGATACAAGATGGCAAAGAAAATCCATTGGAGACAGTTAGTTCTTCTAATAGAAATTATAATACTTACAATTGTAGGTTTTATACCAGAGACTTTTAATATGGTGGCAACAATTATGGTGTCATTTTCGTGTGCTATGCAGGTTCAGGCATTCAGAAAAGTCAACGGCTTTGCATATGCAAGCACAATGTGCATAGGTAATTTAAGAAGTGGTACAGATGCACTTTCTGTATTCGTAAGAGAAAGAAAAAAAGAGCAGTTATTTAAAGCAATTCATTATTTTGGAATTATATTTTTCTTTGCACTTGGTGCAGGAATAGGCGGTAATTTATCAGAAACATTTGGAATACATACAATATGGGTATCATCAGTTATACTTATGGTAAGTATGGTGCTTATGTGGTATGAAAAGTTCAGAATTTAGGAGAATTTGATTGAAATATAGTAAAGAACAGCAGGAAGCCATTAACACAATTGATGGACAGGTGTGTATCATATCTGTTGCAGGTTCAGGAAAGACATCGGTTATAGTGGCAAGGGCTAATAATATAATTAAATCAGGTGTCAGACCATATAGAATACTGGTACTTACATTTTCCAAGGCTGCGGCAGTGCAGATGGCAGACAGGTATAAAATGCAGTATGGCAGTGATGGCATAAGATTTTCAACTATACATTCCCTGTGTTATTCGGTACTTGCAAGAGCATATAATCTGAAGGCTGAAGATATATTATCGGAAGCCGGAAGATTAAAGTTCTTTACTGAATTTCACAGACAGCTTTTATATAAGAGAGTATCAGGGGTTCCTGATGATTTTGATGAGTATTATAGAAAATGTAATGAATACATAAATAGTATGGCGGTCGGTACGGCTGACATTAAGGACAGTAAAAGCAGTTCTAAGGCATATCTTGAGATAACTTTTTCCCAGTATAAGGAATTTAAAAAGAATAATAAGAAGCTTGATTTTGACGATATGATATTATATTGTCACAAATGCTTAAGCTCTAATAAGCAGGAGCTGGAATACTGGCAGGGAATATTTGACTATATAATGGTTGATGAGTTTCAGGATACAGGCACATTGCAGGCAGAGATTATATATATGGTTGCTGATTTAAGGAAAAATGTGTGTGTAGTTGGAGATGATGACCAGTCAATATATGGTTTCAGAGGAGCTGACAGCTCAATATTTAAGGAATTCTCAAGAAAATATCCTGGTTCTGTACAGATAATTCTGGGTACTAATTACAGAAGTCTTCCATATATAATAGAAGGTGCTGACAAAGTAATAAGAAATAATGAAAACAGAATTGTCAAAAATATGTCAGCATACAGGCAGGGTGAGGGAAAAGTGCATATAAGACAGACCGCATCTTATGGCAGGCAGGCAGATATGGCAGTGTCACTTATTAATGACTATGTAAAGACAGGCGGACATTTAAGCGATATTGCAATACTTTACAGGGTGAAGAAAGAGGCCTCGGTGCTTGTCAATACATTAGAAACGATAGGTATGCCATTCTTTACAAGGGATAATGTGGATGATATTCATCTTGGCATATGTTTTTACGATATGCTTGCATATTACAGGCTTTCAAGAGGTGTGCCGGAACAGACGGATCTTAGACGGATAATTAACAGACCCAAAAGATATATAAGAAGCAACTTTGTGCACAATTGCGAATTTGACAGGAATAAAATATACGAAGCCTGTACAAAGAATGCCAGCAGACAGGATTGCTTAAGAATTAACGACACAATCAATGATATGTTTCTTGATTTCAGAAGTCTTTCGAGGATAGATAATCCGACACAGTTTATCAATTATATATACGATGATATGGGGTATGAAAATGACCTTTTTGAGTATGCAGAGTATACAGGACTTGACAGCGGGGATATTATTAACCAGTCAGAAGCTATGAAAAAGGAAGCACTGAAGTTTGATAATATGTCTGAATGGTATAGATATATAACTGACAGGGAGTACAGAGTGAGAACGGATAAGAATGAAGGCGTGTATCTTAGCACATTTCACGGTGCTAAGGGACTTCAATGGAAGAAGGTTATAATAATATCAGCGAATGAACAGGTGACACCATATGCTTATATGGGGAAGGTTGATGATTATGAGGAAGAACGCAGGCTATTTTATGTTGCTATGACAAGGGCAGAAGACGAGCTTGATATTATCTATATAGATGGCGGGTCAAGACACCAGAAGAGGTCAAGATATGTGCAGGAGCTTATAACAGTATAAATTTTAAAGTGTAAATTAAGCGTAAATTCTTCTGTAAAATATTGCATTATTGTATATTTTAAGCCATAATATATTACATTATCAGAAGTTCATATAATAATTGGGAGAAGTATTAATGGAAAAAAGAGAGAAGAATAAAAATATAATTGTATTCGGTATAGTTATGGCAATAAGTCTTTCTGTAGCACTTAATATAGGGAATATATTTGGTGGTATAGGAACATTTTTTAAGATTCTGAATCCAATAATTCTAGGCTGTATGCTTGCGGTTATATTTAATGTGCCAATGGAAGCATTGTCAAGACAGTTAGAGAAGCTGTCAAAGAAAGTAAAGTTCTTAAGAAAAGAAAAAGCACGCAACGGGATAAGCCTAGTTGTGACAATAGTTATAGTTGTGCTTGTATTCGCTGTTATAATGTGGTCTATTATTCCGGATCTGATAGAGTCGATTACTGGATTTATAAAGAATTTTGATAATAATGTAAATGTAGTGACTGATATTCTGGATAAATATGATGAACATCTTACGTTTATTAATGATTATGTTGAAAAGATTGACTGGAACAGCATACTTAAAAAGTCTGGAGAGGTTGCTGGAGCATTTTTCCAGAGCATATTTACGGGTATTCCACAGATAGGTTCATCTTTGTTTAATCTTAGTATATCTGTGATAATTGCAGTGTATGTGCTTATGGATAAAAGACGCCTGCTTTCACAGACAGAAAGGCTTTTAGAAGCTGTATTTGGAAAGAAGGTATCTTCTAAGGTTACAGGTGTTACTAACCTTTTTGCACAGACTTATGCAAGTTTCCTTACAGGACAGTGCGTTGAGGCTTGTATACTTGCCGTGCTTATGTTTATTACACTTAGCATATGCAGAATGCCATATGCCGGACTTATAAGCATAATGGCGGCAGTGTTCCAGTTCGTTCCATACATAGGAACATTTTTAGCGTGTGTTGTTGGTGCATTTCTTGTGCTATTCACCAATCCGGTACTTACTATATGGTTTGTAATCGTATTTCAGATTGTTCAGTTTATCGAGGGACAGTTCATATATCCAAGGGTTGTAGGAAGCTCTGTAGGACTTCCGGCACTCTTTACATTAATGGCGGTGTTCTTAGGCGGCAAGTTCTTCGGACTTCTCGGGATGATATTCTTTATTCCGCTCACATCGGTTATATACCAGCTCCTTAGAGATATGGTAAACAACCGCTTATCGTCAGATAAGGCTGGCAACAACACAACACCAGAAACAGGGAATGCGGATACTTTGAAGGCAGATAGTGGTAGTGCAGAGTAGTTGTAACTCTGATTTTAAATCTTCATAAATAACGTTATAATTGATAAAAATGCGGTGGATTGTTCTGCTGTATGATTAATAACGGGGTAATAATTAACCTGCTGTAATATATGTATTATAATATACATTTATTACAGCAGGTTTTTAATAAAATCTGTTTATAATCTTTTAGATATAATCTTTTGCAATATCTTTAAGAATATTGGCAGAGTCTTTTAATTTTGTAAGCTCCTCATCATTCAATTCAATAGGAATTACCTTCTGTACGCCGGTTTCATCGACGACAGCAGGAATACTAAGGACAACATCATTAAGTCCGTATTCGCCTGTCATAAGGCTTGATACTGGAAGAATGGATTTCTCATTACGAACGATTGCCTCGCATATTCTTTTGACAGCCATTGCAATTCCGTAGTATGTGGCATGTTTTCTTTCAATAATTTCATAAGCACTGTTTCTGACATTTTCAAATATCTTCTTCATAGACTGCTCGTGGTTGAAGTGACCACGAAGCTCGCAGAAGTCATTAACCTTAAGACCGCCTATTCTTGCATTGCTCCAGGCAGCAAGCTCGCTGTCGCCGTGTTCACCAATAATAAAAGCGTGAACGCTTCGGCTGTCAACGTCAAGATGTTCACCAAGCAGATATTTGAAACGGCCTGTATCAAGTACAGTTCCGGAACCAATTACCCTGTTAGATGGATAACCAGATTCTTTAAGTGCAATAAGTGTAAGAATATCTACAGGGTTAGATACAATAAGAAGAATTCCACCAAAATCACGTTTCTTGATTTCGCCAACAATTGATTTCATAATAGCCGCATTTTTCTTGATAAGGTCAAGTCTTGTTTCATCAGGCTTCTGGTTAGCGCCAGCAGTTATAACAATAATTGCGGCATCAGTAATATCATCATAATTACCAGCATATATCTGCATAGGTCTTGCAAATGATATGCCGTGGCTTATATCCATAGCTTCACCTTCGGCTCTTTTTGTATCTGCATCAATAAGAACCATTTCTGAGAACAGACCACTCTGCATAAGTGCAAATGCAGATGATGAACCAACAAAACCACAGCCAATTACAGCAACTTTTCTACTATTTACTTTCATAATTATACCTCATTTCTTATACAGCCGGATAATATAATGTCCAGTTAAGCTGGAATTATTGAACGGTATTCGTCTGTATATATTGTTATTTCTTTAACAAACATTATAGCACCACTTATAGTGTATGCAAGATTTATATTCAAAACATTTTTTTGTGCAAAATAATCATAAAATTATTATTAAAATTAACATATTCAGAAGATATGTTATTGACTAATTAGTGTAATATTAGTATTGTAATGAAATTGGTGGTAATTATATTTTGATATTCTGAGTTAATGTAAAATAAAGATTTAACATAAATGGGGGATTGCTATGAAGAATATAAAGAAGTTTGTAAAACGTAAAGGACATCACATAGCAGCAGTACTGGTAGTTGTATTGATATTAGTAACAGCCGGGGTATGTGTAAGCATACCTGTTATCAAGGTTACTAATAAAAGAAAGGCGAGCAAAGATGTTTTAGTGAGTAATACAATACAGGTAGCTGACAGCACTTATGGGATTCCTGGTAACAGTGCGGATGCAGATAATTCATATGTTGAATTAGCAGATGGTGACCCACAGTCGGATAATATGTCACAGGAATTAAGTGAGAATGGGATAGAGCTTAATATAACAACATTTTCTAATGATAATATGGCATATTCCAATGGCATTGATGTATCCAAATGGCAGGGAAAGATTGACTGGAATAAAGTCGCAGAAAGCGGAATTGATTACGCGATGATAAGAGTTGGATACCGTACAGATATATATGGAACTATATGCGAAGATGAATATGCGTCATACAATCTTGAGGGAGCACAGAAAGCGGGCATAGATATAGGTGTGTATTTCTTTTCGACAGCGGTTGACGAGGACGAAGCAATAGAGGAAGCATGCTGGGTCATAGATTATATATCAGCCTATGACATAACATACCCTGTTGTATACAATTGTGAAGATTATAATAATCCTTCAAGCAGAATGTATAATCTTAGTAATGAAGAAAGAACTAACAATGCACTTGCATTTATGGATACTGTGGACAGAGAAGGCTACGATGCCATGTTATATGCTGGCAAGGGTCAGATTGTTAATAATAAGGAATGGAATATACAGGATATAGAAGCCAGATATCCGATATGGGTGGCATCTTATAAAGATGGAACATATCCAGCAGTAGAACATCCTTCATACACAGGTGCGTGTGCTATGTGGCAGTATACTAATAATGCCAGAATAGATGGAATATCAGGATATGTTGACGTAAATGTTGCTTATTTTAATTACAATTCAAGCTTTAATTATAATTATGGCACACAGGCATCAGTGTCGGGACAGACACAGCAGAGCCTTAATACAGCTGAATTGGGAATTATCTTTAACAGTGTTAATGAGGAGGTAACTGCTAAAGAGCCGGTTAATCTAAGAAGTATCCCAGAAGTATCAGGTGATATTGTAGATGTGCTTGATAATGGAGATATAGCATTGCGAACAGGAATAGGTGATACCGGCTGGTCAAGGCTTATATATAATGGAAATGTTGTATATGCGGTTACGAGTTATCTTACAACAGATTATTAAATATCTATAATACCAGTGTAGAATTGTATGTGTGCAGTACGGAACAATCCGTAGGTATCATAAGCTGGAGGCTTTTCACCCAAGCATTATATATACAATATTTAAGAACGGAGATTTAATTAATGACAAAAAGAAAAATAACTAACAAAATACAAAGGTTAATATCACTTGCACTTGTTGTAGTTATGGTGTTTGCTTTTGTAGGCTGTGGAACTGCAACAGAAGATGTTAATGTAGATAATTCTGGTTATAATGCCGGTGCAGGTGCTTCAGCTGACAATCCATATACGTTTATAGATGATTATGGAAGAACAGTTACAGTAACTTCTTATAAAAGAACAGCAACACTTATAGGAAGTTTTGCAGATGTATGGATGTCTGCTGGTGGAAGTGTAGTGGCAACAGCTAATGATACATGGACTAATTTTGATTTAGGGCTTTCAAGTGATGTTGTCAATATTGGAAGTATACTAAATCCTAATGTGGAACTTCTTATAGCTTCAAGACCAGATTTTGTTATTGCAAGCTGTAATACAGATTCTAATATAGCACTTATGCAGACACTTGAAAATGCAGGAATAACAGTAGCATATTTTGATGTATCTAATTTTGAGCAGTATCTTAATATGCTTGACAAATGTACTATGATAACAGGCAGGAGAGATCTGTATAAGACTAATGGAACAGATGTTAAAGAGCAGATAGATACTATAAAATCAAGAGTTGATGGCAGCAATCCAAAGATATTATTTATAAGAACTTCGTCAAGCAGTGTCAAGGCAAAGCAGAGCGAAGGCTCAGTAGGCGGTGAGATATTAAAGGATTTGGGCTGTGTTAATATAGCAGACTCAGATACATCACTGCTTGATGATTTAAGCCTTGAGGCAATTGTAGTAGCCGACCCTGATTACATATTTGTTACAACACAGGGCAACGATACAGATGCGGCTATCCGTAATATAGATAAGCTTCTTACATCTAATCCGGCGTGGTCGTCATTAACTGCTGTAAAGCAGGGACGTTACTATGTTCTTGATAAGAAGCTTTATAACTTAAAACCTAATGCGAAGTGGGGTGAAGCCTACAAGCAGTTAGCGGATATATTGTACATTGATAGGTAAAATATTCAGGAGGAATTACTATGGGTTATTTTCCGTTTTTTATTGACATTAAAGGAAAGAAAGGTCTTGTTATCGGAGGAGGCAGAATAGCAGAGCATAAAATAAGCAAGCTTCTTGCATATGAGCCGGAACTTACAGTTGTTGCAAGAAAGGTAAGCGATAGCATAAAGAGCATTGAAGGCATTAATATTATTGAAAGAGAATTTGTTAATTCAGATCTGGACGGATGTTCATTCTGTATAGCTGCTACAGATGATGCAAAATTTAACGCATATGTTGCAGGCGTATGCCGCAAATACCACATTTTTATAAATGCGGTAGACGATAAGGATAATTGTGATTTTCTGTTTCCGTCTGTATACAAAGCAGGAGATTTATCTATAGGAATATCTACCCAGGGAGCAAGTCCTTATGTTGCGGCAGATATTAAGAATAGAATAGCACAGGAGCTTCCTGCGGATATTGAAGATATACTTATGTATCTTGGTTCAATTAGGGATAGTATTAAAGAGAATGTAGATGATGCCTCTATGAGAGCTGATATATTCAAGGAAGCTGCAAGAAAATGTATGGTGCTTGGCAGAGAGCTTGACAAGGACGAATTACAGGATGTTATTAATAAAGTAAGTGAGAGGATTACTGGTAAAGATAATACAAATGCTGAAACAAAGGCAGATGGGAAATATTCTTACAGCAAGGGCAAGGTTGTAATTGCTGGTGCAGGCTGTGGAACTTATGATCTTATAACTGTAAGGGCGTTAAATGCCATAAAGAAGGCACAGGTGCTTGTATATGATGACCTGATTGATAACCGCCTTATGGAATTCTGTGTTGAAAGCTGTGAAAAGATATATGTTGGCAAGAGAAATGGAAGACACAGTATGGCACAGGAAGAAATTAACGAACTCCTTTTAAAGAAAGCCAATGAAGGAAAGCTTGTTGTCAGATTAAAGGGTGGTGACCCATATGTATTCGGACGTGGTGGAGAAGAAATGCTCTATCTTAAGTCAAATGGCATAGAAACAGAAGAAATACCAGGAGTAACATCAGCAATAGCAGTTCCTGCAATGGCAGGCATACCAGTTACACATAGGGATGTAAGCAGAAGCTTTAGTGTTGTCACAGGACATACCAAAGATATGGACTCACTTTATGAAGAAATAAGAAATTCGGCTTCTATGAATGGAACTTGTGTATACCTTATGGGACTTACACATCTTGCACAGATAACTGAGGCACTCGTAAGCGGAGGTAAGCCTAAGAACACTCCAGCGGCAGTTATTACAGGTGGATTTGATGATACATACAGAATAGTCAAAGGTACACTTGCTGATATTGAATTAAAGGTAAGAGAAGCAGGCATAACATCACCGGCAGTCATAGTGACAGGAGAGGCTGTAAACATAGATTTAAAATAATTTTAAAATAAACACATAAACATATTGACTTTATAGGAAATAAGGTTTATTATATCAATAATTTCCAAGGGTTGCCAGACAGCAGCAAAGGTGTCTGGCAATATTTTTTAAGTAATAAACATACTAACACACTATGTATGTATGAATGGTGGGTATATAATAAATTTAAAGCCCATAAGAAAGGAGCAGACCTATGAAATATCTTGAACATAACGGACATTCTAATAAAAAAAGGTATAAATTATGTATGCTTCTTATTATGTGTATTACGATGACATATATAGCGGCAGGCTGTGGCAGTAAGAGAGATGGACTTACAATAACTAATGTTTCTTATGACCCTACAAGAGAGTTCTATGAGGAATATAACAAAGTCTTTGCCGATTACTATATGGCTGAATACGGAAAGCAGATAAAGGTTATACAATCTCACGGAGGTTCAGGAAGTCAGGCACGCTCAGTAGTTGAAGGCTGTAATGCAGATGTTGTTACACTTGCACTTGAACATGATATATCCCTTATAGAGAATACAGGTCTTATTGATGCAGGCTGGAAGGACGAATATGACAAAGACTCAGCTCCGTATACTTCAACGATTGTATTTCTTGTAAGAAAGGGCAATCCGCTTAATATATCAGACTGGGATGATTTAATTAAAGATGGTGTTGAGGTTATAACACCAGATCCTAAGAGCAGTGGTGGAGCGTGCTGGAATTACCTTGCGGCATTAAGCTATGCAAGAGATAAGTATAACAGTGAAGATAAGCAGAAGGAATTCTTAGGAAAGCTGTATGCTAATGTATCAGTGCTGGATTCCGGAGCAAGGGGCTCAACAACAACATTTGTTGAGAATAAAAAAGGCGATGTGCTTATTGCATGGGAGAATGAGGCACTTACATCATTAGCTTCATATCCTGATGAATATGAGATTGTCACACCATCTGTAAGTATTCTCGCACAGCCAAGTGTGGCAGTTGTAGATGATAATGTTAAAGTCAACAAGACAGAGGAGCTTGCAAGCGAATATTTATCATTCCTGTATTCAAAGCAGGCACAAAGAATAGCCGCAGATTATGGATACAGACCAACAGATGAAGAGGTATTGAATGAATATAGTGGTAAATTCAATCTTACAATAAAGCTTGATACAATAGCTGATTACGGCGGCTGGACTCAGGCATACAAGATATATTTTGATGATGGAGGCTGGTTTGATGAAATCTATAACAACTGATAGAACAATTGATAATAATAAACAGCCAGACAATGATACAGCGTTTGATGAAATAAAGAATAGCAGAAAATTCGGTAAAGATAAAAAAGTACGTGTTATACCGGGATTTCATTTAACACTTGGAATTACAGTTACTATGTTATCACTTATAGTATTAATTCCACTTGCTTCGGTTATGGTATATTCACTTAAGCTTCCACCAGCCGAATTTATAAGGCTGGTTACTAAGCAGAATGTCGTCAATGCTTTTGTTACAAGCATTGGATGTTCATTCATAGCGGCAGTAATCAACTGCGTGTTTGGAACAATAATTGCATGGACGTTTGTTAAATACGATTTTGCTGGAAAAAGAGTGCTTGACGGACTTATAGAACTTCCATTTGCACTTCCGACAGCGGTAGCTGGTATTACATTATCGAAAATGTATTCTGAAACCGGAATACTTGGCAAACCGCTTGCTTCAATAGGTATAAAGGTATCTTACACACATCTTGGACTTATTACAGCACTTGTGTTTGTAGGAATTCCATTTGTTGTAAGAGCGGTAATGCCTGTTCTTGAAAAGATGGATTTTCAATATGAGGAAGCGGCATATATGTTAGGTGCAAGCCCATCAAAGACATTTTTTAAAGTAATCCTTCCAGAAATCAGCCCGGCACTTCTTACAGGCTTCGGACTTGCATTTGCAAGGGGAATAGGAGAATATGGAAGCGTTATATACATATCAGGCAACAGTGCCAAAGAACATACACAGGTTGTATCCTATGTAATAATGCAGAAGCTTAATTATATTGATTATGCTTCGGCGACAGCGATTGCACTTGTTATGCTTATAATATCTTTTCTGATACTTCTTATCATTAATATAATACAGATGAGGCAGGCAAAGCGTACAATGTAGAGAAAATGGAGGTTAAATATGAGCGAGAATGATAAGCTTGAAAAAAGAAAAAGAAGAACAAGAAGCATATGTATTCTTATCACTGTTTTGTTTATAACAGTTATGCTGATTATGCCTCTATTATCAATAATAGCAAGTTCATTAAAAGAGGGCTTTAGTTTTTACATTAAATCAATAACAACTCCATATGTATTGAGTGCGTTGAAGGTAACAATTATTGCTACTGTTGCTGCAGTTGTTATTAATACATTATTTGGAATTATAGCGGCATGGTTACTTACAAGATTTGATTTTAAAGGCAAGCAGGTGCTTGCAACACTTATTGATATACCATTTTCTATATCACCGGTTATTGTAGGTCTTGCGTTTCTTATGACATTTGGACGACTTGGTTTTTTCTATCCTGTTATAAGATGGTTTAATGAGTTTACAGGAAGCAATATAAGAATAGCCTTTGCGATACCGGGAGTTGTGCTTGCTACAATATTTGTTACATTTCCATATGTATCAAGAGAGATAATACCAGTGCTTAACTCACTCGGAAAGGACGAGGAGGAAGCGGCGGCTTTAATGGGTGCTAATGGTTTTACAATATTTTTTAAGATAACTCTTCCTAATATAAAATGGTCGTTGATATACGGAATAATTCTATGTACATCAAGAGCATTAGGAGAGTTCGGTGCGGTTAATGCATTATCAAAGACAAGAGGAGAAACATTCACGCTTCCACTTGAGATAGATGCACTGTATATGTCGGGTACAGATACATCAATAACATCGGCATTTGCAGTATCATCAATATTAGTAATTATAGCGATTATAGTTCTTGTATTAAGGAATATATTTGAACACAGACAAAGTGATTATAAGAAAGGAGGGCAAAAGTAATGTACGTTGAGATGAAGAATATTTTTAAGCAGTATGGAAACTTTCGTGCATCTGATAATGTGAATTTCGGAATAGAAAAGGGAAAGCTTGTTGCATTGCTTGGTCCTTCGGGAAGCGGTAAGACAACAATATTAAGAATGATTGCAGGTCTTGAAACACCAAGCTTTGGAGATATATATATTGATGGAAAGAGAGTTAATGATGTACCAGCTAATCAAAGAGAGATTGGTTTCGTATTTCAGAACTATGCTCTTTTTCGACATATGACAGTTTATGATAATATAGCATTTGGACTTAAGCTTAAGAAAGTTCCAAAAGATGAGATTAAGAAAAGAGTTACAGAGCTTCTTGATATAACAGGGCTTGCAGGTCTTGAGAAAAGGTATCCTAACCAGTTATCAGGTGGACAAAGACAGAGAGTAGCTTTTGCAAGAGCGTTAGCACCTAATCCATCAGTGCTTCTGTTAGATGAACCATTTGCGGCGATTGATGCAAAGGTAAGGACAGAACTTAGAACGTGGCTTCGAAGTATGGTTACCAGGCTTGGAATAACAAGCATATTCGTCACACACGATCAGGACGAAGCTGTTGAAGTAGCTGACGAGATTATAATTACTAACCACGGAAAGATAGAGCAGATGGGAAGTCCGATAGAGATATACAAATCTCCAGCAACACCATTTGTTGTTGAATTCATTGGAAAAGCTTCTGAGGTTAATGATTATTCAAAATTAAAAGGTTTTGATGAGATACAGGGAGCTAAAAGAGCAATAATAAGACCTGAATTTGTGAAGCTTTCTAAGTATGGAAAGCTCCAGCAGTACAACAGTGCTGCTGAGGAAGGTTGTGTTGAGGATATTCTTTTCAGAGGCAATCATCTTGATGTAACTGTTAATATTGGAGGAACAATGATAACAGGAGAGTGGTCACTTGAGAAAGAGCCGCTACAGGTTGGGGAAAAGGTTCACGTTCTTATATATAGAATATACGCAGTTGATGATGAAAAGACATATCTTTGCGAGAATAAGGGTATGAGGGATGATGACGTATTCTATATTTAACCAGATTAAAGTTATGTTTCTGCCAGGTTAAATGCTTTGTGGGTATATGCACAGCTTCAGATTAGTATATATCTGATAAAGACCTGTGGACAAGTTTTACAATGAGAAAGGAAAGTTTATGCAGATTAATGGTTTAAACAGATTAACAACAGATGTGCTTATTATAGGTGGTGGAACAGCAGGCTGTTATGCGGCACTTACAATAAGGGAAAAGTCAGATGCTTCAATTATAATTGCAGAAAAGGCGAATATAAAGAGAAGCGGCTGTCTTGCGGCTGGTGTTAATGCGATAAATGCTTACATAGTTGAAGGCAGAAAGCCAGAGGATTATGTTGAATATGCAAAGAAAGATGCTGACGATATTGTGAGGGAAGATTTACTTCTTACAATGTCAGAAAGACTTAACGAAGTAACAGCCAAGATGGAAAAGCTTGGACTTGTAATTCTTAAAGATGAGAATGGCAGATATGTTGCAAGAGGCAACCGTAATATTAAGATTAACGGTGAGAATATTAAGCCAATACTTGCAGATGCAGTAAATAGTCTTGAAAATGTAACTGTAATTAACAGACTTAATATAACGGATTACATAGTAAAGGATAATACAATTCTTGGTGCTGTAGGTTTTAATATTGATACTGGTGAAGTTTATGAGATAAGAGCTAAGAAGGTATTATGTGCGACTGGTGGAGCTGCTGGACTGTACAAGCCTAACAATCCAGGATTTTCAAGACATAAAATGTGGTATCCTCCATTTAATACAGGTGCTGGTTTTGCTATGGGTATTAATGCAGGTGCAGAGATGACAACGTTTGAAATGCGTTTTATAGCTTTAAGATGTAAAGATACAATAGCTCCTACAGGAACAATAGCACAGGGAGTTGGTGCAAAGCAGGTGAATTCTTTAGGTGAGGTATACGAGAACCGGTATGGACTTACAACGTCACAGAGAGTATACGGAACTGTAAGGGAGAACATTGAGGGCAGAGGTCCTTGTTACTTAAGAACAGAAGGAATAAGCAGTGAGCAGGACGAGTCATTAAAGAAAGCATACCTTAATATGGCACCAAGCCAGACCCTTAAATGGATAGAGTCTGGAAAGAACCCAAGTGAGCAGAATGTTGAGATAGAAGGAACAGAGCCTTATATTGTAGGCGGACATACGGCGAGTGGTTACTGGGTTGATACTAACAGAAGGACAACAATCAATGGTCTTTATGCGGCAGGAGATGTTGCAGGAGGCTGTCCTCAGAAGTATGTGACAGGTGCTATGGCAGAAGGTGAAATTGCGGCAGAAGATATTGTTAAGGAGTTGAATAGATCGGACATCACAGAGAATGCATTTTCACAGAGTACAGCTGATGAATATGCAGACAAGTTTACTGATGAAAGAATAAAAGAATATAATGAATATCTTAGCCGTGAGGATAAAGATACCATTTTCTCGACAGAAGAACTTGAGGAAGCTATGCAGAAGGTTATGGATACATATGCTGGTGGTATAGGAAGTCATTACCAGTTCAATGAAAAGCAGCTTAAGCTTGCCAAAGAAAAGATTGAACAGATAGAAACTCTTTCAGAAAAAGCTAACGCTAAAGATTATCATGAGCTTATGTTTGTATATGAATTAAAGGAAAGACTTACAGTCTGTCAGGTGCTTATAGAACATTTGAAAGCAAGAAAAGAAACAAGATGGCACAGCTTTGCGGAGAACCTTGATTACCCAGAGAAGTCAGATGAATGGCTTAAGTATGTTAATACAAGAAAGGTAGACGGAAGGATAGAAGTGAAATATAGAAATCTTGTGGGAAGAGGTGAGACATATGAGCATAGTAATTAATAAGGAGAAATGTGCTGGCTGCGGACAATGCAGTATCGTCTGTCCGGGAAGTCTTATTAAGATGGGAGAAGATAAGAAAGCATATATGAAGTATCCTAAGGACTGCTGGGGATGTTCATCTTGTATCAAGGAATGTAAGTTTGAAGCTATCGCACTTTATCTTGGAGCAGATATGGGAGGTATGGGAAGTAAGATGAGCGTTATTTCCAAAGGCGACTTCCTTAACTGGAATATAGATAAGACAGACGGAAGCAGGGAAACGATAGTAATTAATAAGAAGGAATCTAATAAATACTAGAAAGGACGGATAAAAGAATGGCAGAGTTATCACATCTTGATCAGCTTGAAGCTGAGGCAATATATATAATAAGAGAGGTGGCGGCTGAGTGTGAAAAGCCGGTTATGCTTTACTCAATAGGAAAGGATAGTTCAGTAATGCTTCATCTTGCAATGAAAGCATTCTATCCGGAGAAGCCACCATTTCCATTTCTTCATGTTAACACAACATGGAAGTTCAAGGAAATGATTAAGTTCAGAGATGAAACAGCTAAGAAGCTTGGCATTGAAATGTTAGAATATATCAATGAAGATGGTGTTAAGAAAGGAATTAATCCTTTTGACTATGGTTCAGTGTATACAGATATTATGAAGACACAGGCATTAAAGCAGGCACTTAATAAATATGGTTTCACAGCAGCTTTTGGTGGTGGACGTAGAGATGAAGAAAAGTCGAGAGCCAAAGAAAGAATATTCTCTTTCCGTAATGAAAACCACGCATGGGATCCTAAGAACCAGAGACCAGAAATGTGGAAGTTATACAATTCACGTATTAACAAGGGTGAAAGCATAAGAGTATTCCCAATCTCTAACTGGACAGAGACTGATATATGGCAGTACATAAAGAGAGAAAATATAGATATCGTACCTCTTTACTTTGCGGATAAAAGACCAGTTGTTGAAAGAGACGGAATGTTAATTATGGTTGATGATGATCGTTTCAAGTTAAGAGAAGGCGAAAAGATTGAATACAAGAATGTAAGATTCAGAACACTTGGCTGCTATCCTCTTACTGGTGGTGTTGAGTCTAATGCAACAACACTTGATGAAATTATTGATGAAACTCTTAGTGCAGTATCTTCTGAGAGAACAACAAGAGTAATTGATAATGAAGCAGCAGGTAGTATGGAAAGAAGAAAGAGAGAGGGGTATTTCTAAGATGATAGGATTATTAAAATTTATTACATGCGGAAGCGTGGATGATGGAAAGTCTACATTAATAGGACATATATTATATGATTCAAAGCTTTTATATGCCGATCAGGAAAAGGCTTTAGAGCTTGACAGTAAAGTAGGAAGCCGAGGTGGTGCTATTGATTACTCGCTTCTTCTTGACGGACTTATGGCAGAACGTGAACAGGGTATCACAATCGATGTTGCTTACAGATATTTTACAACAGATAAGAGAAGCTTTATCGTAGCTGATACACCAGGTCACGAAGAATATACAAGAAATATGGCGGTTGGTGCTTCATTTGCTGACCTTGCAATAATTCTTATTGATGCTAAGCAGGGTGTTCTTGTGCAGACTAAAAGACACGCAAGAATATGTGCCCTTATGGGAATTAAATATTTCGTATTTGCAGTAAATAAGATGGATTTAGTTGGTTATTCAGAAGAAAGATTTAACGAGATAACTAAGCAGATTGATGAATTATCTAAAGAACTTGGACTTGCAAGTGTAAAGATTATTCCTGTATCAGCAACAGAGGGTGACAATATTACAGTTAAATCTGATAATACACCTTGGTATTCAGGCGAAGCACTTCTTACTTACCTTGAAAATGCGGATGTAAGCGAAAAGAAGAAGGAAGAAGGTTTTTATATGCCTGTTCAGAGAGTATGCCGTCCAGACCATACTTTCAGAGGATTTCAGGGGCAGATTGAATCAGGCGTTGTATCAGTTGGTGATGATATAATCACACTTCCTAGTGGTGAGTCAGCTAAGGTTAAGAGTATTCTTGTTGGTGATAAGGATAGTCAGTCAGCACAGGAAGGACAGCCAGCTACAATCCAGCTTGACAAAGAAGTTGACGTATCAAGAGGTTGTGTACTTTCAAGCGGAACAACACTTCCGGTAAGCAAGTCACTTACAGCAACTATACTCTGGATGGACGATGCAGAACTTACAGTTGGTAAGGATTACATTGTTAAGATTGGCACTAAGCAGGTTCTTGGTGTATTAAAGAACATTCAGTACAAGATAGACGTCAATACAGGAAATTTCCTTCCAGCTAATGGACTTAGCAAGAATGAGATAGCAGTGTGCGATATTGGACTTCAGGAAGCAGTTATTATTGATGAATTTGCAAAACATAAGACGCTTGGCGAACTTATTCTTATAGATAGAATAAGCAATATGACATCTGCCTGCGGTGTTGTCACAGATTCGAGTGCATATGATAACAAAGAAGTAAAATGTGCATTTGTAAATGGAAGCCTTAAAGGAAATGCAGATATATTTGAAGAATATTATTATAACCTTGAAAGTGCCACAGTTACAAAGGTAAGCCCATCAGGCAAGACATACAAGGTCGGAGATGTAATTAACGTAAGCGGTGAGACATACAGCTATCCAGATAACTTTGATGTAATCGTTCTTCGTGATAAAGTAGCAGTTACAGTAAGAGATAAGAAGATAGAAGCAATCACAAAGCTAGAAGAATATACATACACAGGAACACCAGTAATCAACAGCCGTGGCTTTGAAATCAGGCTCAATGGTGAGGATGACTACAACAACCTTATAAATGACTTAAATGCCATCGAAACGGCTAACAAACCACTCAATGATGAATTTTTCAACAAGTGGACAAAATTCGATACTTACAGAAAAATCATCTTCAAGGATGAAGTATGGGAATATGTAATATAATGAGCCGTGCCTGACTTAACAGCAAAGTGATGCTTGTGCTTGCACAAAGCAGCACTTTGAAGCTAAGTCAGATAGGGCGAAGCCCGACAGTTCCAGAAGCCAGAGGCTTCTGGAACTTGCACGGTGTAAGAATCTTCTCCCACCCACCAGCCTATGAACAGTGCGTTAGCACGCCTTCATAGGCACAAATATTAAATACAAACATATATACTAACAATATCCTCTCGTCCAGAGAGAAAAAACTACCATATATGCCCCGGTAAGTCATTATCAGACTATCATTGCAATTATTACAATATTCTTCACCCCACATTATTGCGAACCAACCTAAGATTATGTATAATATTATCTATTATGATATGCATGCAGAAAGTAATTTTGCTACTCACATCATTATATTATTAATGTACGAAAGCAGGCGGATAATTATGGAGTTTGTTATATGTGATGATGATAGATTGTACGCATCCCAGTTTATTGAACAGCTTAAAGTGTTGGAAAGCCAATACGATGAGCTGTTCAATTGCGTTTATTATGACCATTATGAGAACTTTATGGAGAGCCTTAGAAATAAGGAATGTGATAAAGCCGATATATATTTTTTAGACATAGAATTTGGCGAAGTGTATGGTATGGACGTGGCAAAGATTATAACAAGAATGAACAGGAATGCCGGTATTGTGTACATTACGAATTATGAAGAATATGCAATCAAGGCATTTGTGTGCAGACCATTAGGATTTATAAGAAAAAAGCACGATGCAGAGGATATAAAAGTTACAATGGATAAGATAATATCATATATGAATGATAAAAATGTGTTGTATACCTTTAAGAATAACAGGAATACGCTTGTGTTAAATCTTTCGACAGTATTATACATAGAAATGTCCAATCATGATATGAACATATATATGACAGATGACTGCCTGGTTGTAAGGGATAAGATTTCAAGAGTAGAGAAGGAATTGGCGGCTAAAGGCTTCGTTAAGATTAACAGGTCAAGTCTTGTTAATATGGAGCATATTGTAAATATTAAAGATGATGAGGTAATAATTGATAATGGTACAAAGCTGTATATAACTGGCAATAAGCAGGAAATGATTATACGTGACTGGCAGGCGTATATTATGGGATATAGTGAGCAGTAAGAGTAAGTGATAGAAAAAGCTGAAAGAATATGCAGATATAGTAAGCGTTACGGGTACATACAGTTTAGCGAATGCTGGATAGAATATACATAGTAAATGATAAAAAAGATTGGAGAAAATATGGATAAAGTTTCGTTTATAGTTGAAACACTTGCAAATATTAATCAGAGCATTTTGCTTATATATTTTTTATGCGGTACATTGAACGTTAATAAAAAGATTAATTCCAAGATTGCAGTAATATCAGGTGTTTCGATAATATTTGCATATATGGAAATCCAGTATATGGTTGTTCCGTTTGAGGGACTTGGTGTTGGCATATTGTGGGCAATGCTTGTCATATATGCGTGCCTTTTTATGGATGGCAATATATTTCAGAAAATGTATGCTTCAATGTTTATTATAGCAACGATAATATTTGTTACGGTACTTTTGGGCAGTATAATGGGAGCATTGTATAATGTGCATTTTATAGAATTCACAGGAACAGCTTCTATGGAAAAGTGCCTGCTGGTTATTCTTATACAGATAACAATATGGATTGTTGCGGTAATACTTGTAAGAATATTAAGAAGATACAGCTATGGAGTGAATATTAAGGACACGGTAATAATTATGGCGGCTATGATAATGTCAGTTATTATTACCAATGAAGTGCAGATGATGTCAACAGACAGTGATGCTGAGAAAATGATAGTGCGCTCAATTATAATAATGATATGTGTAACAATAATGTTTATCCTGTGTGTGGCATTGTATGAGATTATACAACGCAGTACATACGCTCTTATGGAGCAGACAATAATGGAACAGGCATATAAAAGCAGATTAGAAAATGTCGAGGATATAGAAACGAATGTCGAGCGTATATCAAGAATAAAACACGAACTTAATAAGACACTGATTGCTGCTAATCTTATGCTTAAGGATGGACGTACTGAGGAGGCAAGAGAATTCTTAAGCCAGTTTGATGGAGATCTGGATAAAATAATTGTTGAGAAAATGTATACTAATAATATAATTATCAACGAGTTCCTTACAAAGAAATCTAAAGATTGCAGACAGAAAAACATAGATTTTGTGGCTGTTGTCAACGGAGAGTTAAAGCTCATTAAAAATGTAGATATATTCTGTGTGCTTTCTAATCTGCTTGATAATGCAATTGAGGCTCAGACATTTGTTGATAATAAGAGAGTTGAGGTATTTATAGATGAGAATGAGGATGTATGTTCCTTAAAAATATATAACAGCATATCAGATGATATGGTAAAAGCCTTCAAAGAAGATACTTTATTTAAGACACACAAAAAGGATAAATTAATGCATGGATATGGTCTTAAAAATGTAAATGATGTTGTAAAGAAATATAATGGCAGAATTAATTATTCAATAATAGGTACTTGTGTTCTTTGCTGCAGTGTAATTCTTTACAGGGGAAAATAAATTCACGACATATAAGATATAATTCACGACACGCTTATTGAAATGATGGAAATAAATGTTAATATTAAATCAGCTTTTGTGCTAACTCGAATAAGGGATGAGAGTTGAGGATAGAATGAGAGCTGATTTATCAGCATCAGATATATTAATACTTGTAACGTCAGACGTCAGGTAGGAAAGGAGTTGGAAGATATGAAGAAGAGCAATGTATTATTAAATTGTGTTGCTAAGGCGGCACAGCATTCTGCTAAGAAGGCTGTAAACAGTGCTTCAATATGGAGCTGCTATCAGCCAAAAGAACCACAGACAGCAGCTAAGTTAAAGAAGAACAGATAATACCAATGTATTACTGAGAGGTAAGGGGATAGGGATAATGCTAGGAAGAATAGCAGATAGTATTGCAGTTCTTTTTTTGAAGAAGAACATAATTAATGAAGATGAGCTCCCTGTATACCAATATGGTATGCAGGTGCTTATCTGCAATATAGCAGGAATGTTGACAGTCCTTATTGTTGGCATATTAATATCAAGACTGGTTGAAAGCATAATATTTATTACAATCTATGCTACATTAAGAATATATACAGGAGGGTATCATGCAAGAACTCCATTAGTATGTAATATAGTATTTCTTGGGACATATTTAGTTACAGTTATGCTTGAAGCTTTAAAAGTCAATAATTCGGTTGTATGGATAATGTATTTATTATCCTGCCTTATAATATTAAGATTTTCACCAATAGAGAATGTTAATAAAGAATTAGATGAGAAAGACAAAGAAATATATCGTAATAAAAGTTTGATAATTAGTACATTATTATTGATGATATTATTAGCGGGTGACATTACAGACAGATATAGTAATGGTGCAGTTAATAATATTATGATGAATATGTATAGTGATATAAGCCTTTATATGAAGCTTGTTATAATAAGCATAGCAGTGCTTATGTTATATGCACTTTTTAAAGATAAATAGTTAATATAATAATATCTATTATAATTCCCATAGGTTATATGCTTAAAAGAGTACAAACCTATGGGATTTTTGCGTGTATAATAGATATGTGAAATTTAAGCAGAAAATGTAAGCGGAAAAGTGGTATAATATTGACAATAAATGGCTGATGATACAGAATAAATTGTCTTGTTAATAATCAGGGAGAAGCATATTAATATGAATATTGAAAGCAATTTTAATAATAATATAGATAAGACTGATAGATGGATAGCACATTATCACCTTCCCGGTTTGTTTGAATTCTATGAGTTTTATAAAGTATTCCTGTCATTGTTTTATGAGCACAGGGAGTATTTTTATGACTGGTGTGATATAGGTTCTATATATGGTGCACCAGCGGATTGCATATGGGGCGGCGGGCGTGCCGGCTTTGGAGACGGTGAGGCAGAAAAAGTATTTTCACTTATGGCACAATATGGAATATCGGCAAGACTTACATTCAGCAATTCGCTTATCAGGAAGGAACATCTGGCAGATGTGAAATGTAATAAGTTGTGTGAATTATTAAAGGCGGCTTCGAAATTGCATAGTGATTATAAGGTTACATCTGAATATGCGTCTAAAGATTATTCTATAGATAATTCAATAAGAGATACTGCATTTAAAAATGGAATTATAGTTCACTCAGATATTCTGCTTGACTATTTAAAAAATAAATATCCAGAGTTTTGTTTCGTTTCATCTACAACCAAGGTACTAACAGATTATAATGATTTGCTGAACGAGGTAAACAGAGATGATTTTAGTTATGTTGTGCCAGATTTCAGGTTGAATAGATGCTTTGATAAGCTGGGGACGATGACACAGGAACAGAAAGATAAGATTGAATTTTTATGTAACGAGTGCTGCTGGATTGGCTGTTATGACCGTAAAGCCTGTTATGAGACTGTAAGCCGTATGAATCTGGGCGAAAATTGCAACGGGCATATATGTGTGTCGCCTGAAGCAGGCGATGGATATAGATTTTCCAAGGCAATGCACAACCCGGCATTTATAAGTGTAGATGATATCAGGAATATATATATGCCTATGGGATTTACCAATTTTAAAATAGAGGGCAGAAGCCTTGGAAGTGCACTGGTGCTGGAATTTCTTCTTTATTATATGACTAAGCCGGAATACCAGATAAATGTAAGAGAAGAGATATATCTTGATAATATGCTTGATATATTTTAATACGAATATTGCGAGTATAATTTTAATAATATTTAGGATATTAAAAATATTGAAAATAAATAATAATATACAATATTTATCAAAAAAAGGAGAATAATACTATGAAAAACTCAGCTGCTCAAAGTGCTGTTACACAGAATATTAATATGTTAAATAAGTTACATATGGCTATGATTGAATTATATAAGGGGGATTCCAGGAGAATACAGCATTTCTGTAAAGTTCACAGTTATGCCAGGTTGATTGCCCAGATGGAAAATGTAGATTACAAGACTTTGTTTATTATTGAAACAGCGGCACTGACACACGACATAGGGATTCATACATGTGAAGAAAAATATGGAGAGTGTGGCGGCAGATTGCAGGAAAAGGAAGGACCTGCACTTGCTAAAGAGCTTCTTGAAAGACTTGGATTTGAAACAGACATTTCAGAAAGAGTGCAGTATCTGATTGCACATCATCATACATATAGTAATATTGACGGGATTGATTACCAGATACTTGTTGAGGCTGATTTTCTTGTAAATATGTATGAAGATGGTGTATCAAAAGATGCAGTGTTAAAGGCTTACAATAATATTTTTAAGACAAAATATGGGAAATATATATGTAAGGATATGTTCTTAATTGATTGAAAAAATGTTGATAAAAATATAAGTATGTAAGGTATATGATTATGAGAATCAACACATAATACATATGTATAAGAGATTGCAATGTAAATTAACAATCCTAATTCATAGTGGTGGCAGAATTGATTTCTGATATGCACATCGCAAAATAACCAGATTAAGAAAAGAGGCATATGTATGTTGTTGACTGAAAAAGAAATGTCGGTATTAAAGGATCTTCAGACACAGGAAAAGAATTGTATTGATAAGTACGAGAAGTATGCAGGACTTGCAAAGGACGATGAGTTAAAACAGCTTTTTGAAGAGCTTAAGAAAAAGGAGCAGGAACATTATAAGACGATAGGTCAGATTTTAAATGGTGAAGTGCCATCCTGCGATTGTAATGATACAGCAGGAAAGGACTATCAGCCAAAGGGCAGTTATTCAAAGAGTGAAGAGTCAGAGGATAAAAAGAATGACTGTTTTCTTGCAACAGACAGCATAGGAACAGAAAAGCTTGTATCAGGTGAATATAATTCCAATGTATTTGCGTGTACTTTAACATCTATAAGAAAAGTGCTTGCAGATATAGAGATAGAAGAACAAAATCACGCTGAAATGCTTTATAAGTATAAAATGGCGAATGGTATGCAGTAGATAGTTTGATAACTACATTAAAAACAAAGAAAATAAGTAAATACTCAGAAAAAAATAATCAAAATATAAAACGCTATGTTATCATTGTGTGATTTCATAGCGTTTTATTAAACACCACGGTTATTTAACGGCTGAATTATTTTTCTCGTCAGCTTCTTTAGTAGCCTGATGGTCTATTCGGCATCCGAATATAATACCGCCAACAATTAATAAAACAACAATTCCTACAGTTATATTTCCAACCATATAATACTCCTTTTCTGATTTAATTAAGTTAATATTTCAATTCGTTAAATTTAATGTTTAGCCAAATTATATTGTACTGTCAGCTAACTGTATATTTATCTGACTGCATAGTTAGTTTGTTCAGATTAGTCAAATAAAGAAATTTTATATTTAACTGACCTGAATATTTTGTAAATTATGGTTACTACAATGCCTAAAGTTATGCCTAAAGTAGAACCAACAGCTATAAGACCGCCTATAGCTATGCCTATATATGTTAAAATGTTCATAATATCTCCACTTCTTATAAAATGTATTAAATTGTTGTAATATACATTGAGGCTGGTTTATTACAAATATATACATTTTATACATAATTATTTATTGCATATTATATGAATTCACTTTGAGATAATTATTTTGAACCGTCCTTTTTATGGATATAATCAACAATAATCGTTGAATAAGATGGATTGATATCCAAAGAATAATTAAATGAATATATGTGATAGAAATTGTCAATATTAAAGTTATTATGTAAAATAACAGCGACAATTGAGCGTATTAATAGACGTGTTCCCATTCTTGGCAACACATTTTCTGAAGTAATAGCTGTCTGATTACCAAGCATCTCTGATGTACATGGTCTGTAATCATTTATAGAAGATTTTGGCGTAGTAATAAGCTGGAAATCGTGGAAATCAGCTTCTGTTTCATACGATATCTCAGTGAGAGCAGTCTGCACATTGTAGAAACACAGTCCGCCAAAGAACATTGCTATTATAAATATGCAGCTTAATAAGCGTAAACATCGTTTCTTCATAACAATACCGCCAATCCTTTCTATAGTCTGTTAATATGAAGATAATAGCATATTAAGAAAATTTTGTTAATAGTCAATTAGCAGGATAATAGATTAATTGCTGTTAGTTTATATCAAAAAATATGTCATACAATACGGTATATAAAATATAGTAAAAAAATGCTGGACAAATGTCATACAATAATGTAATATTAATCAAGTCGGGTGACCGATATAACAAATAAGCAGTCGTGGCGGAATTGGCATACGCGCTAGACTAAGGATCTAGTCCATATTGCTTGGGTGCGGGTTCAAGTCCCGCCGACTGCACTTGATTAAGGAACTCAGCGAGAGTTCCTTTTTTGTTGCATAATAGTATATGTTCCATATTGGATAAAGCTATGAATAAAACATTTAAAGTAGTATTCTTTTAATATATTAATTATAAAAACACTTGCATATTATAAATTTATATGATATTCTTTATATAAAGTATACTTAATGAATTGATTCTATACACCAATACAATATATGTCCCAGTTAATCCCAATATTTAATAATAATAATCCCGATATATTAATTATATAATAAATATTATAACAATGTGAAAATTGAGAAGAAACACTGTTATCCTAATAATATAAGAAATAACATAGTTATAATGTAAGAATAATAAAAAATAGCGTAACAGCCATAATTAATTACAGTAATGATATTTGCTGTTACAATAAATGTTTAACTATAGTTTAGTGAATGATGCGGAAAGGAAATAGAATTTGCAAAAAAGAACGAAAAGATATAATTATAGGATTTTTTTACTTAATACATATATGAATAATAATAAATTGCGTTTAATAATATTAAAATGTAAGCCGTTAAAGACTGCATTTATAAGAATTACAGCAATACTGCTGTTTATTATATGCGGCGTAACAGAGTGTATGGCGGACGTTAATACATCAGCATTTTTACATAAAAAAGATGTTATTGATTTGAATAATAATAGTATTGAATTTACATACTGGGACGGCTACGATCACAAGATTAAGACAAAGAATTATACAATATCATCAGACTGGCGCAATGCTATGCTTATATGGAGTGAGGATTTAACAGGGACAATAGGCACTAATACGACAATATATGGACCATATACATGGCTTCCGGCGGGAGATTACAGAGTAAGCTTTAAGCTTACTGCATATGGGTGGAATACTTTGAAATATTGGGATATAGGAGTTAATTTTGGACAGCAGAATACGGGATACCGCAACAAGTATGACAGGTCAAATTGTCAGATTAATGCTGACACAACAGTGAGCGACATAGTGTGTGGAGGTAATGATACAGGAGGTAATTTAGATTATACTATTCATACTAATGGTGACAGTGCAGATTATGAGTTAAGGACATATTTTAACAGGGATGTTGATTTTGGGATTGGTGCACCTGAACACGAACTTGGTAAGATAGGACAATTTATAAGAGAGATTACGATATGTTCTCTGGATAGTAATACCATATATTATGATGCAGATGGTGGATTGCTTGATAAGGAGGAAGCAGGGACACTTACTGATACGAACTGGGGAGCTGACAGAGGAGATGTATCAATTCCGGCTAAGGAAGGATATATATTTGAGGGGTGGTATGGTTATAGTAAAGCATCTAATATAACTTCTAACAGGGACGAGCTTACATTTGATACAGATAGTGAATATGTTATGCTGTGGGATAGCAAGGGCAAGGCTTGCAGTAATGTATTAAAAGAAGCCAGCTACAGTGATTATACGGTATATGCCAGGTGGAAGCCGAAGGATAAAGTTATAAAATATATATCTAATACATCGTCAGTGGTAAGCAATATGCCACAGGATATTAATACGGTGTACGGTTCGGAGGTTTCATTATCGGGGCAGAGTCCGTCAAGAAAGCTGTTTAAGTTTGATGGGTGGAATACTGAGGCTGATGGGAGTGGTGATATGTATTATCCTCTGGAAGCTGTAACTGAACTTACAAAGCTTTCAGAGGACACAGTTAATCTATATGCACAGTGGCAGCAGCAAAGATTTATGTATATTAAAGCTTCATCAACGACCTATTGTGATACTCTTATTAAGAGGACACCTGATGATGAACTCTGGTATACAGGCATAGGCAGTAATACAATCCGCAGTCTGCCAGATAGTATGAATAGCTGGCAGGTGCAGAAATGGTACATTGATAAGAATGGCAGTATATATAAGGATAATTATATAAATGTATAATTACATAAAAATATAATAGTCACCCTCATCATCAGAGAATTTTTTATAGGTTGTGTGGAATACATCTTCAATAATATGTGTTTTAAGGCAGTTGGCGGGTGTGTCACTTATTGCAATCTTACGGTCGTTCATTATAACAAGATTATCAGATATTCTTATTGCATCAGATAAATCGTGTAGTACAAGAATGATTGTTTTGCCTGATTTTTTAAGTTTATTAACCATAGAGAAGAAAGTCCTCTTGCCCTCAAGGTCAAGATAAGTGACAGGTTCGTCCATAATTATAATCCGGCTGTCCTGTGCGAGTATCATAGAGAAGAATACACGCTGCCTTATTCCGCCAGAAAGTGTGTCGGTATTATCTTCAGAATAAGGCATTACATTAGTGAATTCCATTGAATTATTGACTATTTCATTATCTTTATCTGTTTTACGTCTTGTAAAGCCAAGATAAGGAAATCTGCCGTGTTCTACTAATGTTCTTACAGGAAGTACAGGGATAACGGTTCTTATTTGCGGAAGAAATGCTATTCTTTTGGCTCTTTCTTTTAATGGCAGTGACAGGATATTTTCATTATCTACTGTAATAGTGCCTGCTGTAACTTTAGAACAGCCATTAAGGCACTGAAGAAGGGTTGTTTTGCCGCATCCATTAGGACCGATTATCGTTGTTATCTGTCCTTTTGGAAATGTTATATTAATATCATTTAATATATTGGTTCTGGATACGGCTACATTAACGTGTTCATATTTAAGCATTTATTCGTCTGCCTCCTTTTTTCTTTAATAAAAGGTACATAAAGAATGGACCTCCGATAAAAGCCATAATTATTCCAGCAGGAAGTTCATATGGAGCAGCTATAAGACGACCAATGATATCACATATAAGTACAAATGAAGCACCAAGCAAAGCACTTGTTGGCAGGAGGTATCTTGCATCACTTCCGAATAAAGTCCTGCATATATGAGGAACAATAAGACCTATGAAGCTTAATAGGCCAGCAAAGCTTACAACAAGACCTGCCATTATGCTTGATAATACAAGAAGAAAGAATCTTGTAAGTGGAACATTCAATCCTAAAGAGCGGGCATAGTCATCACCTAATGAAAGTATATTAAGCGGCTTGGCCAGAATGAAGGATACAAGTACAGCAGCTATAATTCCAATTGCTGGCAGTGCTATTTTGTTAAATGTAAGTCCGGATAAAGTACCCATAAGAAAAGAAGTGATATTAAGGGTTATATCTGTATTTATTAATTTGATAGTGTTAATACCTGCATTAAGAAAGGAAGATACAGTTATTCCGGCAAGTATAATGGTTGTTCGTGAGCTGTCAGCCATATATGCAAGTGCATATATGGCAAGTGTTGTTAAAAGTGCACCTACAAATGAAGCTATAGATGTGGCATATCCTGAATGAGGGAATAACATCATAGCAAGCATTACAAAGAAGCCTGCACCGGAATTGACACCTATTGTATTAGGACTTGCAAGTGCATTATTCATAACGCCCTGAAGGATAACACCAGCAACAGAAAGTCCCATACCGGCAATAATGGCACCAAGCATACGAGGAAGACGTATGTTCATTATTAATATGTAAGTCACAGAAGTCTTGTCGGGGGTAAAGAAGCATTTTAGTATATCTGCTGGATTGATATATACGCTTCCTAGCATAACGCTTAGAAAAGAAGCTGTTATTAAAAGTCCAAAGAGCAATATATATATGTATATATGTCTTGAACGGCTGTTTGATTTTGAGTTGGTTTTATTGGTCATAGTTGTTATTTTCCTTATAATAAATATATGTGAATAGAGTATCATAAACCGCTAATTTATTCAATTCATATTTACATACCGAATTTATATGAAATAACTATTGACAAATATTAACATAAGGGTTAAAATTCAATTCATATTAAACAAGTAGGTTTGTAGTTTATACGAAATGGAGATAATGATATGAGATTTAATACAGCTTTACTTCATGGCGATTTCAGAGGAGATAAGAATACTGGTGCGACACAGACACCTATATATCAGTCAAGTGCATTTGAGCATGCGAGTGCTGAGACACTCGAGAAGATATTTAATAATATGGCACCTGGATTTTCATACAGTAGAATTAGCAATCCAACAATAGAAGCATTTGAGAAAAGAATGACAGTTCTTGAGGGCGGTGTTGCGAGTGTTGCCTGTTCATCAGGTATGGCAGCAATAACGAATGCCTTTACTAATATATTACAAAGTGGTGACGAGATTGTATGCAGTGCAAGCTTATATGGCGGAAGCATTGATTTATTCAGGGATTTAGAAAGCTTTGGAATTAAGACACATTATGTTAATAATAATGATGTGGAACAGTTCAGAGCAGCTACGAATGAGAATACTAGGCTTTATTTTGCAGAGACAATTGGTAACCCAAGACTTGATGTAACAGATATCAGATTAATAGCTGATGAAGCTCATAGGGCAGGCGTTCCATTTATCGTTGATAACACAGTTGCTACAGCATATCTTATTAAGCCAATAGAGTATGGTGCGGATATAGTTGTTAATTCAACATCGAAGTATGTTAATGGCAATAGTAATTCAATCAGTGGTGTCATAACTGATTCTGGTAATTTTAAATGGGATATTATAAAATATCCTGGTATGAAAGATTTTAAGAAATATGGTCCATATGCGTATACAGCCAAGTTAAGAAATGGAATATATCGTAATACAGGGGCTTGCTTATCACCACAGAATGCATTTTATAACATTCTTGGAATGGAGACACTTGGAATAAGAATGGAACGTGTCTGTAGTAATGCAATGACATTAGCCAAGTATCTTAATGATAATTATGGTAATCTTAGTGTTAATTATCCTGGACTTGAGAATAGCGAATTCTATAATATTGCTAAGAAAGAACTTAACAATGGGTTTGGTGGCATAATAACAATCCGTACAGGAAGCAAGGAGAAAGCATTTAAGTTTATTAATGCATTACAGATTCCTCTTAACGTATCTAATATAGGTGATACTAAGACATTGGTTATACATCCAAGCTCAACAATCAGTGCTCATAGTACAGAGGGAGAGAAGAAGATTGCTGGTGTATATGATGATCTGGTGAGAATAAGCGTAGGAATAGAAGATGTGCAGGACCTTATAGAAGATTTCACACAGGCGTTAAAAGCAGCTAATTAAATATCAAAAAACGACTAAGAAAAGAATAGAAATGAGGTAGAATTATGGCTAAGATTGATTATGCAGCACTTAAAAAGGGCGGATTTATGAGACAGAAGCAGAAAGGATATTTTTCATTAAGAATACAGGTAGTTGGTGGTAATCTTACATCTGAGAATATCAGAGCTGTAGCTGACGTAGCTGATAAATATGGAAAAGGTTATGTACATATGACATCAAGACAGGGTGTTGAAATTCCATTTATTAATTTTGAAAATATTGAAGAAGTTAGAGCAGCTTTAGCAGATGGTGGTGTTAAGCCGGGTGTATGTGGACCAAGAGTTCGTACAGTTACTGCTTGTCAGGGTAATGAAGTCTGTCCAAGCGGCTGTATTAATACATATGAACTTGCTAAGAAGCTTGATGAACATTACTTCGGAAGAGAACTTCCACATAAGTTCAAGTTTGGCGTAACAGGTTGTCAGAATAACTGTCTTAAGGCAGAGGAGAACGATATCGGTGTTAAAGGTGGTATGGACGTAACCTGGGTAGAAGATAAATGTATCAATTGTGGCGTGTGTGAGAAAGCTTGTAGAATGGGTGCTATAAGCTGTGCTAATAATACAGTTACTATTGATAGAACTAAGTGTAATAACTGTGGACGTTGTGTAAAGGCTTGTCCTACAGAAGCTTGGGAAGGCCAGAGTGGTTATATTGTATCATTTGGTGGATTGTTTGGTAACCAGATATACAAAGGCGAACAGCTTCTTCCACTTATTAAAGATGAAGAGACACTTTTCAGAGTAACAGATGCAGCAATCGGCTTCTTTGAAAAGAATGCTAACCCAGGAGAGAGATTCAGACTTACATTACAAAGAGTAGGTGAGGATGAATTTAGAAAAGCTATTAAAGCTGCTTACGAGGGTAAATAATAAAATTTATAGTCAAAAGATTATAAATTCGTATATGCTTACACGATAAGGTTTTTGAACTTATATTGTTAAGAAAAAGGAGGACTAATATGGAGATTGAAGGAATTAAGATTGACGATACAGTAGATATTACAGATAAGGTTTGCCCACTTACATTTGTAAAGGCAAAGGTTGCTATCGATGAATTAGATGATGGTGAAGTTATTGCAATCCGTATGAATGACGGAGAGCCGGTAGCTAATGTTCCAAGAAGTATTAAAGATGAGGGACATCAAATCCTTAAACTTGTTAATAATAATGATGAGACATATACACTCATTGTTAAAAAAGTTGAAGAATAAGGAGAAGATTTATGGCTGAGAGAATAAAGTTATCAGATTTTGAAGAGAAGGTATTAAATAGTTCAGTTCCAGTTCTTATTGATTTTTATTCAGACAGTTGTGTTCCTTGCAAAAGGCTTGCACCTGTTGTAGGAACAGTGGAAGATGAGAGAGCAGGAAGCCTTTTGGTATACAAGGTTAATATTAACTTTGATGCAGATGCAGCTTCTGAATATGAAGTAACAGCAGCACCTACACTTGTTCTTTTTAAAGATGGAAAGGAAACTGCAAGACATACAGGCGTATTCAGAAAAGATGAACTTACAAGCTGGATAGATGCTAATATTTAATTAATTCTAATAAATAATATTTATGCCTAAGAGGCAGGAAAGAGGTTTAATATGCAGTTAACAGTATCAGGAGTAAAGAAAGAATATGAAGAGGGAATTACACTTCCAAAGCTTTTTGAAATTGAAAATGTAGAAACACCAGAATATGTTACGGTTTCAATTAACGAAGAATTCATTCCAGGAGACCAGAAAGAAACATACCAGTTAAAAGATGGTGATAATGTTGAATTCTTATACTTTATGGGTGGCGGACAGAGACAATTATAATAGTGTAATTAACTATAATGTCACAAGATAGTATTAAAATATCAGATTCAAGTAAGAATTACTTTAAAAGGAGTAAGATCTACTTTAAAAGGAGGTATATATGGCTTTAACAGATGAGCAGATAGAACGTTATTCACGTCATATCATTTTAAAAGAAGTTGGTGCTAAGGGACAGAAGAAGCTTCTTAATGCCAAAGTGCTTATAATAGGTGCAGGTGGACTTGGAGCACCAGCAGCTATGTATTTAGCAGCAGCAGGTGTTGGAACAATAGGAATTGCAGATGCGGATGAGGTAGATCTTAGTAATCTTCAGAGACAGATAATACATCAGACAGCAGATGTAGGCAAAGCAAAGGTTCAGTCAGCTAAAGAGACAATTAATGCTATGAATCCAGATGTAACAGTTAACACATATAGAGAATTCATTACAAGTGATAACATAATGGATATTATCAAGGACTATGATTTCGTAATCGATGGAACAGATAATTTCCCAGCTAAGTTCCTTATTAATGATGCCTGTGTAATGGCTAAGAAGCCATTCTCTCACGCAGGAATAATCAGATTTAAGGGTCAGCTTATGACTTATGTTCCGGGAGAAGGACCTTGCTACAGATGTGTATTTAAAAATCCACCACCAAAGGATGCAGTACCTACATGCAAGCAAGCTGGTGTTATCGGAGCTATGGGTGGTGTTATCGGAAGCCTTCAGGCTATGGAAGCAATCAAGTATATACTTGGTGTAGGGGATTTACTTACAGGTCATCTCCTTACATATGATGCTATAACACAGGAATTCCATAAGATTAAGTTGCCATCTGATACTGATGGCTGTGCTGTATGTGGAAAGCATCCAACTATCACAGAACTTATTGATTATGAGCAGGTAGTTTGTGAAGACCACTAATAATTATATCCAATCATAAGGACAATAAGGAGGCGTCACAAAGTGATTACATTTAATAAGAGTGATTTTGATACAATACTTGAATATGCTAAGAAGAATCTTCCAGAGGAGGCTTGTGGTCTTATTGGAGGAACAATAGAAAATGGAGATAAGCACATAAAAAAGATATATCTTCTTACTAATATTGACCATTCCAATGAGCATTTTTCAATGGATCCTAAGGAACAGTTAGCGGCAGTTAAAGATATGAGAGCTAATGGTTTAGTTCCTCTTGGCAACTGGCATTCACATCCAGAGTCACCATCAAGACCATCTGATGAGGATAAGAGACTTGCATATGACAGCAAAGCAAGTTATATGATACTTTCACTTATGAATATAGATGAACCAGTGCTTAATTCATTCCATATTGAAGGCAATGTATCAAATAAAGAAGATCTGAGAATAATATGATAAAGCATTGAGCCGTGCCGTAATAAACTATTAACCATTGCTGTGCTTGCACAAAGCGATGGTTAATAGTTTATTACGATAGGGCGAAAGCCCGGCAGTTCCATAAAGCTTTGCTTTATGGAACGTGCACGGCGAAAAAGGCGTTGTGCGCGGCGAAAAGCCGGCGTGCACGGCGAAGAAGCGAATAAATAGTAGTTCAGTGCGATAGGAATGGAGATTTATTATGAGTAATCTAACGGATATTTCAGATGTTATTATTATAGGAAGTGGTCCGGCAGGACTATCTGCTGCTATATATGTTGTCAGGGCTGGATTATCAGTTACTGTTATAGAGAAAGAATTTATGGGAACAGGACAGATAGCTGACAGCAGTAAAGTAGACAATTATCTTGGTATTCCAGCAATAAGCGGTTATGACCTGGGCGAAAGTTTCAGGGAACACGCACTTTCGCTTGGAGTAACAATAGAAGATAATAATGTTACCAGACTTACCCCTGTTGATGACATATGGGAATTAGAGTTATCAGACGGAAGCACTAAGAAAGCCAGATGCGTAATATATGCGGCTGGCTGTAGCCATAAAAAGTTACAGGTAGAGAATGAAGAACAGTATACAGGCAAAGGAATATCATATTGTGCCGTATGTGACGGAGCATTTTATAAGGATAAAGATGTCGCAGTAGTAGGTGGCGGTGACACAGCACTTTCTGATGCACTTTATCTTTCAGATATATGTGCCAACGTATATATTATACACAGAAGGGAAGAATTCCGTGGAGCGGCTTCACTTCTTGCAAAGTTAAAGGAACGTACGAATGTGCACATATGCACTAACAGAACAGTAAAGAAAGTGGAAGGCAGTAATAATCTTGAGAGGATAATACTTGATAATGATACAGGCATTGACGTTAATGGATTATTTGTTGCCGTTGGAATGAGCCCACAGACAGAGATTCTTAAGGGTATTGCAGAACTTGATAATTCAGGATATGTAATAGCAGGTGAAGATTGTGTTACATCAGCCAGAGGTTTATTCGTGGCAGGTGATGTCAGAACGAAAATATTAAGACAAGTAATAACAGCCGCAGCAGATGGTGCTATGGCAGCAACACAGGCAGTACAGTACCTTAGATAAAAGGTATGTACTGCCTGCTGGCATTTATATATGTATAGCCTGGCTGTGTATATTTATATAATATGTATTTATTGTATACTTATTATGTGTTTACTATAAATATTACTAAATATATTTAACACAATATACATTTATTATATATCTAATATATTGCTATAGATATTACTGCGTATATTTATACAATATGTATTTATTATATATATTTATTGTATCTATTATATCTAGTTATTTAGTGCGTTATAGCTTCATATATATAATCAAGAACCTTTATGTTATCTTTTTCGTGTAAAATGTCGTGGCGCATATTATTAAATATCACGATATCTTTTATATTAAATCCCTGTTTAGTCATTAAATTTACGGTAGTTTTAATATTTTTTCCATACTCACTTACAGCATCATCACTGCCGCTAAGAATATATACAGGTGCCAAGCTTGCTGTCTTAGCCTTTTTAGATACACAGTTAATCATTCCTGATAATAGTTCATACATAAGGCTTGCTGTAATCTGTGCTGGAATATGAGGGTCGTTAAGATATTTATCACGTTCTTCTTCATTATAGAGAAGCCAGTCTGCACGCGATGTAGCATTTTTAATCTTATTATTGTACATTCCAAATGCAATGAACTGTATAAGCGGACTGCAATTCTGTCCGTTAGCCTGCATACAGGCGTGGTCGATATAACTTCTTATTGCTTTGAGAATAAAACGTGGCTGAGAACCAGTTCCGATAAGGAAACATCCGTCAATCTTAGTCCTTAAGTGAGGAGATAAAAGCATATCCCTTACGATGAATGAGCCCATAGAGAAACCAACAATATAATAAGGAAGTTTAGGGTAGCGTTTCTTCATTTCGGTGTAGCAGGTATGAACATCTTTAACTACATATTCCCAGCTTCCTTTCTTGCCAAGATATGCTTTTCTGCTGCCATTTTGTAGTGAGTGACCATGCCCTATAATGTCAATACCGCATACAACGTATCCTTTGCTTGTAAAATACTGGGCAACTTTGTCATATCTTCCCATATATTCTGTTATTCCGTGTACAAGCTGTATTACACCGATTGGTTTGCTTTCAGCTTTCCATACAGCTGCCCGTATTGTTGTCTTATTATCAGATGATTTAAAATTAAACATATATAACCTCAATTCTTAGCCAGTAGGCCTTTGGTACTAAGAAGCATTATACGACAAAATATTTAATAAAACTACATAAAAATTGCTAATTAAAGCATATAATTATTTATTGAAAAAGAATTATAAATGTGTTATAGTCAGTATCCGTCTGAAGGGCTTGATTTGCTTAATAAAATAAAGAATATCGAGGTATATATGGGTAACGATAATACAAAAGCACTAAGCGGTATGGATATGACTACAGGTTCGATACCGGTTAAAATATTAAAGTTCAGCATTCCGCTTATGCTGGCACAGATTTTGGAAGTTCTGTTTAATATGTCAGATGTGGCGGTTGTTGGTAAATTTTCAAGTTACGAGGCACTTGGAGCAGTTGGCTCTACATCATTGCTTGTAACATTATTTACAGGATTTCTTATAGGTATGGGCTGTGGTGTGAATGTAAGAGTTGCACAGCAGCTTGGTGCAGGTCAGAAAGAAAATGTACGAAAGACTATTCATACATCATTTCTTCTATGTCTTATTGTAGGACTTACAGCACTGGTTCTTTGTATATTGGGTGCTGAATTCTTCCTGTCACTTATGAATACTAAGACAGAGCTTATAGATGGGGCGGTGCTTTATTTTAGAATATACGCACTTGGTATGCCGGCGATGGCTATATATAACTTTGGTAATGCGGTTATGAGTGCGAGCGGAGATACTAAGAAGCCTCTTCTATATCTTACGTTTGCAGGCGTTGTGAATGTATGCCTTAACCTTATACTTGTTATAGGGATAGGTATGGCTGAGGATGGTGTCGCATTTGCTAGTATAACAGCCCAGTACATATCAGCAATACTTGTAGTGGTTAATCTGTTAAGAAGAAGTGACACAGACAGATGCCGGTTAAGAGTAAGAGAATTAAAGCTTTATCCGGGTGTGCCAAAGGTAATACTTATGCTTGGAATTCCAGCAGGTATCCAGAATGCTATATTTGCTATGGCTAATCTATTTATCCAGACAGGTGTTAATTCATTCAGTGCGGTTATGGTGTCAGGAAATGCCGCCGCTGCTAATGCAGATATGCTTATATATAATGTTATGATGGCTTTTTATACTGCGTGCTCAAGCTTTATGGGACAGAATATGGGAGCGTGTAACAAGAAACGAATGTTAAAAAGCTACCTTATAAGTATGGCTTATGCTTTTTTAGCGGCGGCGATACTTGGAGGACTTCTTATAATATTTGGAAGACAGTTCCTGTCATTATTTACAAGTGAACCAGAAGTTATAGATGCAGGTATGCAGAGAATTATGATTATGGGCTTATCGTATGCTGTATCTTCATTTATGGATTGTACGATAGCGGCATCAAGAGGACTTGGCAAGACCATAGTTCCAACAATAGTGGTTATTATAGGTTCGTGTGTGTTCAGAGTAGCATGGGTGTATACAATATTTGCACATTTCCACACTATACCATCATTGTTCCTGTTATATCCATGTTCGTGGATAATTACAGCTGCCGCAGAGATAACATATTTCGTGCATATATTTAAGAAAGTGACATTTTAAGGATAGTTATATTATGATTGCCACATAATATGTGTTAATAATATCTATATTGTGATTGTTACATAATGTATGTTAATAATATTCATATTTCCCCTATAATTAATGGAAGCGTTAACAGTAAAGGATATAGGTGATTCTAACCTGTATGCGGTTCTTGCGTCATTATGTGACAATAGTGGCAATAATGGCGGAGTACTTTACAAGGAAGATGCTGAAAATTTTACATCAATTCATCTTGCTTCTTCATCTATATATGAGAATGTGTCTAAGATATGTTGGTAACAAATAACAAGAGTATTCTTATATGTTCTTGAAACATTAATGGCTGCAGTATTAGTTGCAGGACTTGTAGTTGCTGATGTGAAGAAGAACAGAATTAACAGGTAATTAAACAGCTATAATATAAAACAGCCGGTATAATGATAGATTAAATAGCTATCATTAACCGGCTGTTATTATATTAGCGTCATATATTACTTAATGGCTTCTGCCAGCTTGTACATATTGGCAATATCTTCATCTTTCATAGTAGACTTGATAGTTACTGTATCGCCACATATAGTTATGTTCTTCATTCCCTCAAATGCTGTCTTCATACATTTGCCGGCAGTAGGTGCCCACGAACCATTTTCGATGATTCCGACTTTACGGTTCTGGTAAGCTTTGTGGGAAAGACGGCTAAGGAAGTCTTCCATAGGTGGGAATACACCACCATCATAAGATGCTGCAGCAACAATAAGCCTGCTGTATCTGAAAGCATCTTCAATGGCTTCTGCCATATCATCCCTTGTAAGGTCGGTAAATGCAACTTTGTTATATCCCTGTTCTTTAAGGATATTAACCATTTTTTCAGCGGCTGTCTTAGTATTGCCGTGGATAGAAGCACAGGCTACAAGTACTCCATCATCTTCAGGTTCGTAACTGCTCCATGTAAGATATTTTCCAATGTAGAATTCAAGGTTCTCTTTAAGTACAGGGCCATGCAGAGGGCATATAGTCCTTATATCAAGTGCGGCGGCTTTCTTGAGTAAAGTCTGTACAGGTGCACCATATTTTCCTACTATATTAAAATAGTATCTTCTTGCTTCGCAAGTCCAGTCCTCAGAAGCACTTAATGCACCAAATTTGCCGAAAGCATCAGCAGAGAAGAGTACTTTTTCAGTTGTTTCATATTCAAGCATAACCTCTGGCCAGTGAACCATAGGAGCCATAATGAATTTCAGGTTGTGAGTTCCTAATGATAATTCCTGTCCCTCTGCAACTGTAATGCATTTGTCATCAAGATTATCAATAGCAAAGAACTGAGGAAGCATAGCTTTTGCTTTAGCACTAAGTACAAGCTTAGCATCTGGATATTTGTCTGAAAGTGCTTTGATATTAGCGGCGTGGTCAGGTTCAAGATGTGAGATTACAATGTAATCAACATTTCTTCCGGCAAGAACATTAGAAAGGTTATTAAACCATTCCTCTGACTTTCTTGCATCTATTGTATCCATAACGGCTACCTTTTCATCAAGAATCACATATGAATTATAGGAAATTCCGTTAGGAATGATATATTGGCTTTCAAATAAATCCAAAGTAGTATCATCAGCTCCTATATATTTAATTGATTCAGAAATTGTAACATTACTCATAATTAAATCCTCCTTATTAATGTTTAGTAATACTTGTTAGTTGTTAATTATTTAATCTATTATTTAGTGTATTAATTAATTCATCTTGAGTATTAATATTTTCATCAGCAAGATTAATACAGGCTGTTGAAATCTCAAAAGGTATCTTATTACTTTTGAATAGAATATGTTCTGGAATGGATGCTGCTATAAGATTATTAATTCTATTTTCAAAATCTGTGTACTTAAGATTAGTGTCTAATATAAAGAATAAATCTTTGTCGTAGCGAACAAGCATCAATTCGCCGTCAGATATGTCTTTAAAAGTATGTGTAATTAAATTGAACAGACAGCATACAATTCCATTAGAAGCGATATCACCATATTCGGCTATTGTGTCAGCAAGATTGGTAATCTTTACAAATGCTGCATTAGACTGGTGGTTCATCTCTGCCTTATATAATTCATAAGGAAGATGTTCTGAAAGATAAGAACGGTTGTAAGCACCAGTTTCCTCGTCAAGCAGAAGGCTCCTGTTGGCATTTTGTATCAGAGATATTAAAGCGTTGTTAGTATTGTCGGTTTCAAGCTGTCGGTAAGTGTATGAGAAATGCTGGACGGTTTCAAGAACAAGCAGGGAGTTATTGACTCTTACTGGCCGCGAAGTGACATGGTATACAGTATCATCGCTTACATCAAGTTTGGATTGTATATTACCGGTAAGAAGTGTTCTTGCAGAAGTGCAGTTAATACATTGAAATATACATTTCCAAGAGTCATAACAGGAAATCGGTGTATCAGATGGTGTAAGACAAGTATCATTAATATCAATAATCTCACATTTGAATGGATTGACAAGTCGCACTACATCATATAGTGGTGATAGCAGCTCCATTTCTTTCTTTAATTCTTCAAAAGTATATTCAACAATTTCGCTCATACTTAAACCTCGTTTCCTATGTTAAAGTACATAAAGTAATATATATCATGGTGTGTTATATATATTATTCTGCATAACTTTATCTATGATATAGTGATATGAACAATGTTTTATATAGTTATATTCATATAATATGGCTGTACATATATAATTATAATAATTGATATGTGATGCAGCAATATAATAATATAACTCCATATGTATAATTGTGTTAATATATCCGTATTCATACATAACATAGATTGTATAAATTCTAACACATTTAATTAAACTTGCCAATTGAAAATTTGCATAAATAATAGATGATTAAACAAATTATTCGGCTTTATAGATACATTTATTGACATTTAATTATCAAAAATGTACTATCAATATAATAAGCGAAAGGACGTGGGTATATGATTGATAATGTGTTGCAGATATCAAGAGAACAGATAGAAAAAGCAATTGCGATATTAAATCCGTGTATGAATGATTATATTTATGTGTATGATTTGATAGATGATTATTATGTGATTTCGGAACATGCTGTGGAAAGGTTTATTCTTCCAGAAGACAAATTCTACGATGCAGCGGCAAAGCATAAAGAGTTCGTATATGAAGATGATTACGAAATGCTTAGTAAGGAACTTCAGGATATAAAGGATGGCAAGAAAGTATTTCATAATATGAAATACCGCTGGTTAGATAAGAACCACAATCCAATATGGATTAATTGCAGGGGAAGCGTGCTGTTTAAAGATGGAAGACCACATTATCTTATGGGCTGTATTAATGAGATTGGTGTTAAGCCTGAGGCGGATAACGTCAGTGGTCTGTTAGGGGATGTTGGGCTTGCTGATTATATCAGGGAAGCATATGCGGCTTTAACACCTAAAGGTTTTATAATAAGGATAGGAATAGATAATTTCAGTGCCATTAATACCAATTATGGTATGGCTTACGGAGACTACATATTAAAGAAGACGGCCGATTGCATAGCAAATACCCTTAATTCTAATCAGAAACTTTTTAAGCTTGTATCAGATGAGTTTATGATTGTTGATTTTAGCGGCAGCAATATAACAGAAGCGATTAAAATCTATATGAATTGTAAAAAGAATGTCAATAAATTTATAGAGGACAATAATTACAAAATAATGTATACATTATCTGCGGGAGTTATTGATGCATCACACATAAAAGATGAGGATGATTCATATATAAAATTGTCAGAATTTGCCTTAAAGCAGGCGAAGGACAGTGGAAAGAATACATATTATATATATAGGAATGAAGATTTTGAGCATTACAATAGAAGAATGGTTATTAATACAGCACTTCATAATGCCGTAGATGATGATTTTGCAGGTTTTGAAGTATATTACCAGCCTATAGTTGATACAAAGACTTACAGGCTTATAGGTGCAGAAGCACTTATGAGATTTTTCATGCCTGACCCAGATGGTGGAAGCCCACAATTTATATCACCGGTTGAGTTCATTCCGCTGTTAGAAGAAAGCGGACTTATTATACCGGTAGGCAAATGGATATTAGAGCAGTCAGCCAGACAATGTGCTATATGGACTAAGCAGATAGAAAGTTTCCGCATAAATGTCAATGTATCATATATTCAGGTCATTAAAAGTGATGTGTTAACAGATATTATGGCAGCTATTAATGACAACGGAATAAAGCCATATAATATAGGAATAGAGCTTACAGAGAGTGGTTATTTAGACTCCAATCCACATTTTAATGAATTGTGGTCAAAGCTTAAGGATAATGGTGTTGTGGTTGTTCTTGATGACTTTGGTACAGGATATTCTAATCTGCACTGCCTTAGTGATTTAAAGCCGGATTACATTAAGATTGACCGTTCATTTACAGTAAAAGCTCTTAAGAACCATTATGATTATGAATTGCTTACATATATAATTCAGATGACACACAGTCTGTCACTTTCATTATGTATAGAAGGTGTAGAGACACCGGAGGAGCTTGATGAGTTAAGAAGAATAAATCCCGACTATATACAGGGATATTTATTTGGAAAGCCTTATCCGGCAAATGAATTCGATGAAAGATTTATGTAGTGTATCATGGGTCTTAATGAGATGTGAATATTTATGCAACGTAAAGAAAATGGTTGATTTTAGAGGTTGATATAGTGCATTTTGTCAAAAATCAGTGTATAATATCTAAAATATAGTGATACAGGGTTAGGAGAGGCTCTGCATTAGAAAAGGAGGCACTAATATAATGAAAGATAATAATTTTATAAAAAAGCTTATACTTGCGGCAGCAGCTTTTATAGCACAAATATTAATCGTTATGATTATAATATTTATATTGCTTAATAAGAATATTATTAATGTATTGACTGCTTTTGTATTAATTACAGTTGTATTTGCGATATTTGTTGTGTTAATTCTTAATATTTTAAGAAGCATAGTTGTTCTATTAAGGGGAGCAATAGCAGGTACTGCATCAAGTGATGATAAGACTGCTGAAAAGATTAAGAAGGTTTCAGCAAGAAATGATGAAGTTGGAGAAATCGTCCGCAATGTAACAGTTGCATTTGAGGGTATTACAGGAACAGTTGCTGCAATAAGAAATGCTACAGTTGAACTTGAACAGGTTTCAGAAGAATTTGTTGCAATGTTTGATACAATGCACACAGTTGCCGACAGCACCAATGCAGCGGTAACAACAATTACAGATAATACTACAGTACAGGCTGATAAGGTAGCCGATATTAAGGTAAAGACTGACTCAATAAGCAAGGCTGTTGATAATATACAGACTAATATTGAAGGGCTTAAGGAAAGCATAGATACACTTAATGAGTGTAACAACAGAGCTGCTGATATTATGAAAGAGCTTATTACAATAAGTGAAGAAAGCGGACACGCTATGGACGAGGTAAGTAATGAAACAGAGCGTACTAATGCCTCAGCCCAGGAGATTAGAAAGGTAACTGAGATTATTGCCGGTATATCTAACCAGACTAACCTTCTGGCTCTTAACGCAAGTATTGAGGCGGCAAGAGCAGGTGAGAATGGCAAGGGCTTCGCAGTTGTAGCAGAGCAGATAAGAGAGCTTGCAGATCAGTCAAGAGAGTCTACAGAGCATATTAACCAGATTGTCAATGGACTTATTGAGAATTCTAATATCAGTGTGGAAACAGCTAAGAAGGTATCGGAAGCATTTGAAAAGCAGGATGCCAAGATTAAAGATACAGAAGCTATATTTGCAACTCTTAATTCAGAGATTAACAGAGTTGGAAGTGCTGTAAGCGGCATAGCGGCAGAAGCCTCTGATTTAGAGCAGCATAAGAACACAATAGCTTATGGTGTTGATAATCTTGCACAGTTTGCAGAAGAAAATGCAAGCAGTGGACAGATTACCAAGGAGAATATGAATAATCTTGAGCAGGTTATGGAACAGTGTAAAGGTTCTACAGATAAGATTGCTAATGTATCCGCAGAGCTTGTTACACAGATAAAGAAATTCAGCGGTAACGGGTTAAAGAAGAGATAATATAATTAATATTATTTGATGAATAGGTTAAATATGCAGGTGAAATATGTTTTCGCCTGCGTATTCATTTGTATGGTTGACATATTGTACGAAAAATGGTAAAACATACAATAATGATATGAATTTTAAAATGCCTTATTTTGTCGTTAAGGTACAAAGGTTAGTAAAGGAGATATTAGAATATGCAGTATTCAGATAAAGTTATAGAGCATTTCAGCAATCCTCATAATGTAGGTGAGATAGAGAATGCAAGTGGTGTCGGTACAGTTGGTAACGCTAAGTGCGGAGATATTATGAGAATATATCTTGATATAGATGAGGATACTAAGATAATCAAGGATTGCAAGTTCAAGACATTTGGCTGTGGTGCAGCTATTGCAACAAGCAGTATGGCTACAGATATGGTTATTGGCAAGACAATATACGAAGCTATGGAAGTAACTAACAAGGCAGTTATGGAAGCACTTGATGGACTTCCACCAGTAAAGGTACACTGTTCGCTTCTTGCTGAGGAATCAATCCACGCAGCTCTCTGGGATTATTGCAAGAAGCATAATGTTGATATTCCTGGTCTTAAAGAGCCTAAGAAAGATGTTCACGATGGCGAGGAAGAAATAGAGGATGAAGAATAATATTATCAATGGATATGATAATTTACAGCACAATCTTATTGATTTAATCAGGGAAGAAGAAGCTAAGCTTGGTTACAGAAAAGAGAATATAAGATTATATTATCCTTTAAGCTCATTATGTCATATGTTTGGGTGCGATGTTAGGGATACAAGCTATAGTGATATGGTAAAGCTTCTTGAAGGCGATGATGAGGATTTCAGGCAATATACTTATATTCTTGGCGGTGTCACATTCAGTAATAAAAAAGACAGGTTCTGCTTTGAGATTAATGAAAATGGAGTGGAATATATTCACAATAATACTGACGAGAATGAGTTTATAAGAAAGCTTGTTGATCTTATTAGAAGCCATAGTACATCTATGAAAGATATAATTACATTTTTTAAAGACAGTTATGATGGAATTACTATTGAGTATATCAAAGATGGTGAGTTTGATGTTCTTATAAAGTTTGCAGATAAAGCAGATGACAGATATTATTACTGCTTTAAAGATGAAGGATGTCATATTATATATCATAGATTTCTTCCAGAAGATTACGAAGATTTACAGTTATAATTAACTATCAATATAATGATTCAGAATTATGAGAGATATCAGAAGCCTGACAGGATTACATTGGATAATCTTGTCAGGCTTTTTTTGTAGATAAATTTGGAGTAAAATAGCTGATTGAGAAAAATTAAACAATAACTTATAGAGAAAATTGTAACAATAACTTATTGGAAAATAAGTAAAAGCTATTGACAAACAATTAAACATTTGTTTAAATGTTTATATGAAGTAAAGCATAATATATAAGTGCTTCACATAATATTAAATTTATAAGCAAAGCGGGCTGGATAACAGGTCTGCAGTGTCGGTTAAGACACAGAAAGGTGGTTTGTTATGAAGAAAACATATGGTATTGAGGTTGATTGTGCTAACTGTGCATTAAAGATGGAAGATGCAGCTAAGAAGACAGCAGGTGTTAAAGATGCAACAGTTTCTTTTATGACACAGAAGATGAAGGTTGAATTCGATGAGGGAGCAGATGTGGCTTCTGTAATGCAGGACGTATTAAAGAACTGTAAGAAGGTTGAATCTGATTGCGAGATATTTCTTTAATTAATAATTAGTTAATGTTAATTAGGAGAATGCTTCGCAGGAATGGAGGATAATATGACTAAGAAGCAGAAAAAAGTATTAATAAGAATTATTATATCAGCCGTTCTTTTAGTAGCATTTAAGCTTATATGCTATCTTGCTCCGGTTAATAAATATGTGGAACTGGTGCTTTTCCTTATTCCATATCTTGTAATAGGATATGACATTTTAAAGAAGGCTGTTCACGGAATATTCCATGGTGAAGTATTTGATGAGAATTTTCTTATGGCAATAGCTACTGTCGGTGCAATAGCACTTGGTGAATATGTAGAAGGTGCAGCAGTTATGCTTTTCTACCAGATAGGTGAGCTTTTTCAGAGTTACGCTGTAGGCAAGAGTAGAAAGAATATCACAGCGCTTATGGATATAAGGCCTGACTATGCAAATATCGAGCAGGAAGGTGGGTTAGAACAGGTTGATCCGGATGATGTGGAAATCGGGACAATAATAGTAGTAAAACCTGGTGAGAAAATCCCAATCGATGGCATTGTTGTAAGTGGTGAATCTACACTTAACACAAGTGCACTTACAGGTGAGAGCCTTCCAAGAAGTGTAAAGGTCAAAGATGAGGTAATAAGCGGCTGTGTCAATCTGACAGGCCTTTTAAAGATAGAGACAACTAAAGAATTTGGCGAGTCTACAGTATCTAAGATATTGGATCTTGTTGAGAATTCAAGTATGAAAAAATCCCGTTCAGAGAATTTTATCACAAGATTTTCAAAGGTGTATACACCAGCGGTATGTATAGGAGCTTTGGTGCTTGCGGTTATTCCACCAGTAGTAAGTCTTATTATGGGCAATCCTGCTGAATGGTCAAAATGGCTTATAAGAGCTCTTACAACACTTGTTATAAGCTGCCCTTGTGCCCTTGTAATATCTATTCCTCTCAGCTTCTTTGGTGGAATAGGTGGAGCTTCTTCTAGAGGTATCCTTATCAAAGGTTCTAACTATCTTGAGAATTTATCTAAAGCCAAATATGTTGTATGCGATAAGACAGGAACACTTACTAAAGGTGTATTTGAAGTTACAGATGTTATAACTGCCAATGGATTTACTAAGGAAGATATTATTAAATCGGCAGCATATGCAGAAAGCTATTCAAGCCACCCAATCAGTAAGAGTATACGTGAGGCTTATGGTATGGAAGTTGAAACCGGACAGGTTACAGATATAGAGGAGATAAGCGGACACGGCGTAAAAGCTGATATAGGCGGTAAAGAAGTATTAGCTGGTAACTTAAAGCTTATGAATAAGTACAACATTGACAGCAGTGCCGGGAAAGATAGCATAGAAAATGCTCTTGGTACACTTGTATATGTAGCTATCGGTGGCATATATGCTGGTTGTATTGTAATATCAGATGTTATCAAGCCTACATCACAACAGGCGATTGCAGCACTTAAGAAAGCGGGCGTTAAAAAGGTTATTATGCTTACAGGCGATGCTAAGAAAGTTGCAGAACAGGTTGCAGGAAAGCTTGGTGTTGATGAAGTTAAGAGTGAGCTTTTGCCGGCAGATAAAGTTATTGAGGTTGAGAAGCTTCTTAACAGCAAGGGTAAAGATGAAATGCTTGCATTTGTCGGTGATGGAATTAATGATGCACCAGTACTTTCAAGAGCAGATATTGGTATAGCAATGGGTGCACTTGGTTCAGATGCGGCAATTGAGGCGGCTGATATTGTTCTTATGGATGACGACCCTGCAAAGATTGCTACAGCAATGAATATTTCGAGAAAGACATTAAGAATAGTTCACCAGAATATAGTATTTGCACTTGCAATAAAGATAGCCTGCCTTGCACTTGGTGCAGCAGGTGTTGCTAATATGTGGATGGCTATATTTGCAGATGTAGGTGTTATGGTGCTTGCAGTTCTTAATGCAACAAGATGTCTTTCATATAAAGATTAGCCTGCGAATAAGACAGACAGATTACAGTATGCAGATTAGGAGGAATGGGAAATGTCAGAAGTAAATCTTCCACACGACCACGGACAGAATATTGAAAAAGTTCTTGAAAGAATGCCAGACACAGATGAATGTGTAGTAGTGGCAGAAGTATTCAAGCAGATAAGTGATGGAAGCAGAATCAGGATATTATGGCTTTTATGTCATTGCGAGGAATGTGTAAGTAATATCGCGGCAGCTATGAATATGAGTGACCCTGCGGTTTCACATCATCTTAAGCTGTTGAAAAAGAGCGGGCTTATAACAAGCAGAAGAGAAGGTAAAGAGATATATTATAAACTTGCGGATAGTGAGACGGCACAGCTGCTTCATCATATAATAGAGGAGATGTTCAGGATTACTTGTCCGTTGAATTGATAATCTTCAATGGCTCTGCCAGGAGGTGTGTGGCGGACGGACGTTGTGAAGGCTGTTTATTGCCGCTGGGCACGTTCGCACTGCTTGCAGCCGTAGCGGACACGTAAGCGGCTAAAGGACAGCCGCTAAGTGCCGACGGCTGCAAAAGCACCCAGCTTGTAATATAACACGCCTGCACAACTGGGGTGCGACAGACGGCGGGATGCGATCGGGAGATTATTAATTTAACGAGGGGGGCGGTGTTTGGCTGGAGTAGTGTAATGAGAGATGGTTGTAATAATTAGCGGTGGCTTTTTAGCTGCCGCTTTTTTGTGTGTTGGGTTATAGGTAAAAACTATAATGAGTTATATTTATTAGGAATAATATCTACTATTGACTTGGTAGGTTAATGGCTGTAATATAATGACAACGATAACAAACACATATATGAATTATATGCTAAGACTTATTAGACAATAGATATGGAGGATATTATTATGGCAAAGAAACATTACGAAGACAGAAATCTTAAGTTTGAAACATTACAGTTACATGTAGGACAGGAACAGCCTGATCCAGTTACAGATGCAAGAGCAGTTCCAATCTACCTTACATCATCATATGTATTCCATAACAGCCAGCACGCTGCTGACAGATTTGGTCTTAAAGATGCAGGTAACATTTACGGACGTCTTACTAACCCAACAGAAGATGTATTTGAAAAGAGAATTGCAGCACTTGAAGGTGGTGTAGCAGCACTTGCAGTTGGTTCAGGAGCAGCAGCACTTGCATATGCTTTCCAGGCACTTGCACACGCAGGTGACCATATCGTAGCAGCTAAGAATATTTATGGTGGTACATACAACCTTTTAGCACATACATTTCCAGATTACGGAATTGAAGCTACATTCGTAGATCCATTTGATTATGATGCTATCGAAGCAGCTATCAGACCTAACACAAAGGCAGTACAGATTGAAACACTTGGCAATCCTAACTCAGAAGTAGTAGATATTGAAAGAATAGCTAAGATTGCACACGCACACAACATTCCACTTGTAGTTGATAATACATTTGCAACACCTTACCTTGTAAGACCTATCGAATATGGTGCTGATATCGTAGTTCATTCAGCAACTAAGTTCATCGGTGGACACGGTACAACACTTGGTGGTGTAATCGTAGACAGCGGTAAGTTTGACTGGGTTGCAGCGGCAGATAAGTTCCCATGGTTAGTAGAGCCAAATGTATCATATCACGGCGTAAGCTTTGCAAAGGATACAGCTCCAGCAGCATTTGTTACATACATCAGAGCTATCCTTCTTCGTGATACAGGTGCTACAATTTCACCTATACATTCATTCATTTTCCTTCAGGGACTTGAAACATTATCACTTCGTGTAGAAAGACACGTTGAGAATGCATTAAAGGTAGTTCAGTACTTAAAGAATCAGCCATTAGTAGAAAAGGTTAACCATCCATCTATCTCAACTAATGCTGAGCAGCAGGAACTTTACAAGAAGTACTTCCCTAACGGTGGTGGTTCTATCTTCACATTTGAAATCAAGGGTGGAGCAGCAGAAGCACAGAAGTTCATCGATAACCTTGAGTTATTCTCACTTCTTGCAAATGTAGCTGATGTTAAGTCACTTGCTATACATCCAGCAAGCACAACTCATTCAGAGTGCAACGAAGCAGAACTTCTCGACCAGGGAATTAAGCCTAACACAATCAGACTTTCAATCGGTACAGAGAATATTGATGATATTATCGAAGACCTTGATGAGGCATTTAAGGCTATTCAGGAATAATAATTAATAATAAAATCTTCTGATTAGATAAGTAGAATAGGACACGGGTATTATGCTGTAGTTCAATCTCAGGATTGGATATGGCGGATATCCGTGTTTTGTTGTGTAAGGTTGGAAAGTTGTTAGAAAAGTGTTGAAACTTGTATCATATAGTGCTACAGTTTATATAAGAAATTTTTTAAAAGACACGAAAGGGGTTTTTAACAATGATTTATGCATCACTTAATGCCAAGAAAGGCAATTATCAGTATCCAGCAGCTATTGCTACAGCTTTAGAGTTTCTTGCTAAGCCAGAAACAGCAGAGCTTCCAGTGGGAAGATATGAGCTTGACGGAGATAATATTTTTGTACTTATTCAGGACCAGACAACAGCTCCAGTTGAGAATAAGAGAGCAGAAAGCCATAGAAATTATATCGATATCCAGTATCTTTTCACAGGAAAGGAAGTACAGGGCTATGCACCACTTCTTCCAGGTGTTACAGGTGAAGAACCAGCAGGTAAGGATAATATTTTCTATGATACTGTAGAGAATGAGCAGTTTGTTACATTACATCCGGGTGAATTCACAGTATTCTTTACTAATGATATTCATCGTCCTAACTGCACAATGGATGAACCAGTTAACATTCATAAGGCAGTTGTTAAGATTAAAGAAAGCCTCATTAAGTAATTGACAGATTATATACAGAATATATAGCTTTTTATATGAGTATTGTGACCTTTTGGTTGCAGTACTCATTTTTTGTACTTTTCTTAATAAATAATTGAAATTTTATTAAGAATGAATTAGAATATATTAAAATTAGAATAGTGATAATATAGTAAGGAGAGATATGTATGTTTAGTCAGTTATTTGGAAAATATCTTGTGGACAATAAAGTTATTACTAAGGAACAGTTGGATGAAGTTATTAGCAAGATGGAAAATGTAAGGGCAAAGCTTGGCTTTATTGCTGTATCAGAAGGTATTCTTACTAAGGAAAAGGCTGAGGAGATTAATATTCTTCAGACACAAAAGGATGCTAAGTTCGGTGATATAGCGGTTGAAGAAGGCTATATAACTAAGGAACAGCTAGAGGATATGCTTAATAAGCAGGGAAGCACTTATATCAAATTTATGCAGGTGCTTGAAGAGGTAAGTGGCCTTTCACAGAACGATATTGAAACACACATTGAAGAATTCAGAAAGAGCATTGGTTTTGCACCTGAAGAACTTGAGGCTTTAAAGAATGATGATATTGATAAGATTGTGCCTATGTTTGCATATGCTTCAAAGCCATATATAACAGATATTGCGGCACTTGCATTAAGAAATATTACAAGATTTGTTACAAGCAATTATTATATTGGAAAGATTGAGCATGTAAATAATTTTGAATATAGGGCATTTGCTGGACAGAGATGTGAAGGTGATGTTAATTCAGTGATAGGTTTTGCTGTAAAGAATGACCCACAGGCATTTATTGATATTGCAAAGGGATATTCTAAGTCAGATGATTTCCAATTCGGACTTGAAAGTTACGATGCAGTAGGTGAATTCATTAATTGTATAGATGGACTTTTCTCATCAGCATTATCTAATGAGAATATTGATATCGAAATTCTTCCTCAGTTCGCATATGAGAATCAGATTGCCAAGGGTAATGCTTATGTTCTGCCTATATATATCAATGGCTGTGAAGTGTCATTATATATTGCTGTAGATAGTGATGTTACTATAGGGCAGATGCCTGTAACAAGAAAGCTTGCTGTTAAGGCTGGTTCGGTAGATGAGGGTGACAAGCACACAGTTCTTATCGTAGATGATTCAGGTATGTCAAGAATGATGTTAAGAAATATTCTTGAAGATGCTGGATATTGTATAGTTGCAGAAGCCTCTGATGGTCTTGAAGGTGAGCTTGCTTATAAGCAGTATGCTCCGGATGTTGTTACGCTTGATATTACAATGCCTAATATGGATGGTATAGAGTGCCTTGAGAAGATTATGGACTATGATCCGGATGCTAATGTTATTATGATAACAGCCGCAGGACAGCAGAATAAGGTTATTAAGGCACTTAAAGAAGGTGCTAAGAAGTTCATTACTAAGCCTTATAATGTTGAAGATGTATTAAAGAACATTGGAGATATGGTTGAATAATATTAAACTTTCTATTAAAGTCTGTTAAATAATTATAAAAATAGACTGGTCAAAGTTAATAAATGTATGTTATAATCGAGTGTAAACGCTATATAAGCATACGTAATAATTTAAGAAACGGAGACTTAATAATGGAAAAGTTTTTTAAGGTAAAAGAACACGGCTCAACAGTAAGGGTTGAAGTTCTTGCCGGTATCACAACGTTTATGGCAATGTCGTATATCCTTATGGTTAATGCAGGTATGTTTTCTGCACTTCCAGAAGTATCCTACAATGCTATATACATTGCTACAGCTCTTTCAGCAGTTGTTGGAACATTTGCAATGGCATTTCTTGCTAACCTTCCGCTAGGTCTGGCATCAGGTATGGGACTTAATGCTTTTTTCGTGTATACAGCCTGCTTTAATTTTGGGTTAAGCTATGCTAATGCACTTGTATTAGTTCTTTTAGATGGTATTGTATTTATTATTCTTACAGTAACAGGAATAAGAGCTAAGCTTTTTGCTGCTATACCTGACGCAGTAAGAATGGCTATACCAGCTGGTATCGGTCTTTTTATTGCATTTCTTGGTTTACAGAATGCAGGACTTATTGTTAATGATGAGTCAACACTTGTAAATCTTGCTTCATTTAATGTACTTAATGGTAATGCAAGCTGGGCAACAATTATGCCAAAGATTGTAACTATAGCTGCTCTTGTTATAATAGCAGTTCTTTCAGTAAGAAAGATTAAAGGTTCAGTACTCTGGGGTATTCTTGGTGGAACGGTTATTTACTATGTATTAGGATTTACTATACCAGGCTTTTATGATGGATTTTTTGAGGGAATGACTCTTAATCCATTTGCTGCATTTGGTGATTGGGCTTCAATGTCATTTGGCAAGGTATTTACACAGGGATTTGATTTCTCACATTATCTTGCTAATCATACAACAGCAGACCTTGTACTTATAATTGCTACAACAGCTCTTGCTTTCTGTATGGTAGATATGTTTGATACTCTTGGAACACTTTATGGTGCATGCTCAAGAGGTGATATGCTTGATGAGAATGGACAGGTTCCTAATTTTGAGAAGGCTATGTTATCAGATGCCCTTGCAACTTGTGTAGGTGCTGTATGTGGTACATCTACAGTTACAACATTCGTTGAGTCATCATCAGGTGTTGCAGAAGGTGGAAGGACAGGTTTATCATCATTCACAACAGGATGTTTGTTCTTTGTGGCAATGTTCTTAAGCCCTATAGCAGCATTAATTCCAGGTAGTGCTACAGCAGCAGCTCTTATATACGTTGGTGTACTTATGATGGGTGGTGTAGCTAAGATTGACTGGAATGATATATCAGTTGCAGTTCCAGCATTCCTTACAATTGCATTTATGTCATTTGCATATAATATAAGTTATGGTATTGCATTTGGTCTTATATCATATATTCTTATAAAAGTATTTTCTGGCAAGTCTAAGGAAGTTAAAGCATTTACATGGGTAATAGCTATATTATTTACCCTAATGTTCTTCCTTACACATTAATCAGATGTAGAATATAAAAAATATATTAATATATGCCAGATTGGTGTCGGTTATTCACTTAAAGTGTGACCGGCACCAATGTAGCAATATGGGATTTACTAATTAACAATATTATATATGAATAAGATGTGATTTTAATTGAAATATATTAATAACAGAAGTATCGGTTGATTAATTAAGGTTTAATTGAAATGGTATTTATAAGGAATACCGATTGATTAAAAATTGAAAAGAACGTAGAGAGGAATAGAGAGTTGTATGGAAAAGCTTAAAACCTATTTAGAAGCACATAAGTTAATAACGGACGGAGCATTTGGTACATATTACTCAAGAGTTTATGATACTAATGAACTGCCAGAGTCTGTTAATATTACTATGTGCAGACGTGTCACAGATATTCACAAAGAATATATTAATGCAGGGGCAAAGCTTATAAGAACCAATACATTTGCGGCTAATACTGTTAATCTTGAATGCAATTTTGATGAGGTTAAAGCTAATATAAAAGCAGCTGTTGCCAATGCAAGACAGGCAGTTAAGGAATGTGGCAGGGAAGTATATATTGCCGCAGATATAGGTCCTATACCTAATGATAATCTTTTTGACAAGCAGGCAGTAGTAGATGAATATGTAGATATTGCGAAGGTATTTCTTGAAGAAGGAATTAATGTATTCGTGTTCGAGACATTTGCAGATTTGTCTAATATATCTGATGCCATAGATTATATAGGAAGTGCTGCGACTGGTGGAATTAATACAGCAGATAGTGTTTTGACAGACAGACCATTTGTTATAACACAGTTTGCAATCAACCAGTTTGGATATAGTAATTGTGGACTTAGTTCTTCTAAGCTAGTTAAGCTTGCAGATGATAATCCTTATATTGATGCTCTAGGATTTAACTGTGGTATTGGACCGGGACATATGGAACAGTTCATATTAAAGGAACGCCGTCATACTGATAAGTATTTAAGTGCACTTCCTAATGCAGGTTATCCTCAGGCAGTCAGCGGACGTATGATATTCTCTGACAAGAATATGGATTATTATTCTGATAAAATGTGTGAATTGTTAAATGCAGGTGCTGATATAATCGGCGGCTGCTGTGGAACAACACCTGACTATATTGACAGAATAGCTTCCAAAGCAGATTTTACACAGAACAGACAGGGTGAAGGCTGTGATTGGGAGACTGATAATTCAGTACAGGCAGTAAACACAGCATTTTATCACAATAAGGAAGGGAAGAAGCTTATCGCAGTTGAGCTTGCACCTCCATTTGACAGTAATGCTGATAAGCTCTTAGATGCGGCACATTATCTTAAAAGCAAGGGCGTAGATGTATTGACATTTCCTGACTCACCATCAGGAAGAACAAGAGCAGACTCTATTCTTATGGCAGAAAAAGTGTCAAGGCAGACGGGAATGTGTGTTATGCCACATCTTTGCTGTAGGGATAAAAATGCCATCGCAATCAGGTCACAGATATTAGGTGCTGATATTAATGGCATTAATAATTTTCTTGTCATTACAGGTGATCCAATACCTTCGGTAATGAGAAGCAGTGTTAAGAGCGTATTTAACTTTGACTCTGTAGGCTTTATGAATATATTAGATGATATGAATTCAGAACAGTTTGCAGACCAGCCTGTTACATATGGCGGAGCTATTAATCAGGGCAGAAAAAGACTGGATATAGAGATTGGACGAGTAAAGAAGAAAATGGAAGCAGGAGCTACATTTTTTATGACACAGCCAGCATTCTGTGATGAGGATATAAAAAGAATTGCCACAATAAAAAAAGAAACAGGTGCAAGAATTCTATGTGGAATAATGCCGTTAGTGAGCTTTAAGAATGCTTCATTTATGAAGAATGAGATGACAGGCATTAATGTAACTGATGAGGTTCTGTTAAGATACAGACCGGATATGACTAAAGAAGAAGGAGAACAGGCAGGAATTGATTTGGCTGTTGAAATTATTAATAAATCCATCGATATAGTTGACGGATATTACTTCTCTTTCCCATTTATAAGAGTACATATGCTTGATAAAATAATTAAACAGTCAGAACTATATGTTAATAACTAGATATATAAGACATATGGAGGTGGGGAATTATGAATGAGGCACAAGTTAAACATTTTATAGTTATGGAAAGACAAAAAGGTACAACAATAGAAGAATTAATATTCATTCTTCACGATAATGGTGTGCCAGAATATGAGATATCTAATTATCTTGAAATTTCAATTAAATATGTTGAGGAAATCTTAAGTGATTATTAATAAATGAAGCGGTATTAATGGTTGCAAATAAGGCATTTTGGGGATATAATCTATTAAAAGCACAGTTAATGGAGGAGTCTTATGGAAGTATATGAGATGCCTATTACGGTTGAAGAGTCAAGGAATTATCACAAGCTGTTATATCAGTTAAAAGCACTTAATCTTGTTGAATGGATTAAGACTTACATATTTACGGTTATATTTAATATGATATTTGCATTTGTTATATTTACATTTTCAACAAATTTAGCATTATATATCTGGAATAATGTACCAATGGGTATTAAGCTTCTGTTATTTGTTGTTGTATTCTTTCTTGTAGCATTGCAGAGATCTAAGAATATGCAGTTAAAAGCTATGTTACAGAAGTATTTTATTAATAATATTCCTCAGGAATTCTTATCAGGTGGAATACAGTTAAAGAAGATTAAAGTATCAAAGAATTCTTTAAAGGTGTATTATAGAAGATTTCACACACAGGATTTCCAATGATATTTCAGAATTGTAAAAGCTCCTTTTTGAATAAGAAAGGGGCTTTTAATATGCACAAGAATGGAGATAATATATGAGTTTATTAAATGTTGAACATCTTACACACGGATTTGGTGACAGAGCGATATTTGATGATGTATCGTTTAGATTATTAAAGGGTGAACATATCGGACTTGTTGGAGCTAATGGTGAGGGAAAGTCCACATTTATGAATATAATTACAGGGAAGCTTATGCCTGATGAGGGCAGAGTTGAATGGGCTAAGAATATTAAGGTGGGATATCTTGACCAGCATTCTGTACTTGAAAAAGGAATGACTATAGGTTCTGTAATGCGGCAGGCATTTGATGATTTATTTGTTATGGAAGAACGAATGAATGAAATCTGTGACAAGATGATGGATGCATATGACGAGCAGATGACTGAATATATGGAAGAATTAGGTACAATTCAGGATATGCTTACTAATCACGATTTCTATATGATAGATGCTAAGGTTGAAGAAGTTGCAAGGGCATTGGGGCTTTTGGAGCTGGGACTTGATAAAGATGTAACAGATCTTAGTGGTGGACAGAGAACTAAGGTTTTATTAGGAAAGCTGCTTCTTGAAAAGCCTGATATTCTGCTTCTGGATGAGCCTACTAACTATCTTGACAAGGAGCATATTGACTGGCTTAAAAGATACCTTTTAGATTATGAGAACGCGTTTATATTAATATCACACGATATTCCATTTCTTAACAGCGTTATTAATATAATATACCATATGGATAATCAGCAGCTTAACAGATATGTTGGTGATTATTATAAGTTCCAGGAAGTGTATGAGATGAAGCAGGCACAGATGAAAGCAGCCTACGACAAACAGCAGAAAGAGATTGCTGATTTGAAGGATTTTGTTGCAAGAAATAAGGCCAGGGTTGCAACAAGAAATATGGCTATGTCAAGACAGAAAAAGCTTGATAATATGGAGATGATTGAGTTAGCCAAGGATAAACCAAAGCCAGAATTCAATTTTAAAGTTGCTAGAACTTCCGGCAAATATGTATTTACAACTAAAGATCTTGTAATCGGATATGATGAGCCTTTATCAAAGCCTCTTAATTTCGAGATGGAAAGAGGTAAGAAAATAGTACTTACAGGTGCTAACGGAATTGGTAAATCTACATTGTTAAAGAGCCTTTTAGGTTTAATTAAGCCTTTATCAGGTGAGGCAGTAATGGGTGATTATCTTGAGATAGGATATTTTGAACAGGAGATGCCACCTGATATTAACACAACCTGTCTTGAAGAGATATGGCAGGAATTTCCTGGTTTTACACAGTATGAGGTAAGGTCAGCATTAGCCAAATGCGGACTTACAACTAAGCATATTGAAAGCAAGGTAAGAGTGTTAAGTGGTGGTGAACAGGCAAAGGTAAGATTATGCAAGCTTGTAAATAGGGAGTCTAATATTCTTGTGTTAGATGAGCCTACTAACCACTTAGATGTAGATGCCAAGGAAGAACTAAAAAGAGCACTTATAGAATACAAAGGAAGTATACTTATGGTATGCCACGAGCCAGAGTTCTATGACGGACTTGCAACAGACGTGTGGGATTGCAGTGAGTGGACGACAAGACTTTAAGTATAAGGAAATGAGGTGTGGATCGTGAAGATAGGTATATTTGATTCAGGAATTGGCGGCTTATCACTGCTTCATCAGGCAATGATAACATTGCCTGAAGTTGATTATGTATTTTATGCAGATGTTGATAATGTGCCATATGGAGAAAAGACTACAGAACAGATAAGAGAGTATGTAGACAGGGCAGTTGATTTTCTTGTATCAAAGGGCTGTAAGGCAATAGTGTTAGCGTGCAACACAGCTACTAGTGCAGCCATTACATTTTTAAGAAATAAATACCAGATTCCAATAATCGGCATTGAACCTGCAGTTAAGCCAGCCTGTGCACATAACAGGGGTAAGAGGATAATGGTTGTTGCAACTCCGGTTACGGCTAAGGGAGTGAAACTTAAAAATCTTATTATGAAGTATGATATAGACTCAAAGGTAGATGTTATTGCACTTCCTAAGCTAGTAAGATTTGCACAGCAGGATGAATTTAATTCAGCAGAGGTTATGAATTATCTTAACAATCAGTTTGCAGGACATAACTTTAATGATTATTCAGAACTTGTGCTTGGCTGTACACATTTTAATTATTTCAAAGATTCATTTGCGAAGCTGTTTCCGGATGATATTGAGATAATAGATGGTAATATCGGAGTATCTAATTACTTAAAAAATATACTTATAAAGAATGGTGTTCTTGATAATAATAATGATAAACTGTGTGGAACGGTGGAATACTATTATTCTGGAAGAGCAGTTGACGATAAGGAACTGGAACATATTAAAATGCTGCACCGCAGACTTGAGGTTATGCGTAAGATTTAATTGTGGGGAATGATTAATGCAGAATAACCATATGTATATAGCAATAGATTTAAAGACATTTTATGCATCTGTGGAGTGTGTCGAAAGAAATTTAGACCCACTTGATACCAATCTTGTAGTTGCTGATCCCCAAAGAACCGAAAAGACGATATGCCTTGCCGTGTCACCATCATTAAAGGCTTTCGGAATATCAGGGAGGGCAAGGCTTTTTGAGGTTGTACAGAAAGTTAAGGAGGTCAATGCACTAAGAAAGAGCAGGTTAAGAAACAGGCAGTTTACAGGAAGTTCATATAGTGCAGAAGAACTTAAGAATAATGAGTCTTACGAGCTTTCTTATATAATTGCACATCCAAGAATGTCTTTATATATGAAATACAGTACACAGATATATAACATTTACCTTAAATATGTTGCACCTGAGGATATTCATATATATTCGGTTGATGAAGTATTTATTGATGCCGGAGCTTATCTTAATACTTATAAGATGACACCGCACCAGCTGGCTATGACTATGATTAAAGATGTGCTTGAGTCGACAGGAATTACAGCAACGGCAGGCATAGGAACGAATCTATATCTATGTAAGATTGCTATGGATATAGTTGCCAAGCATATTCCGGCAGATAAAGATGGTGTGAGAATAGCTGAGTTAGACGAACGAAGCTATAGGGAAAAGTTATGGGGACATAAGCCTATTACAGATTTCTGGAGAGTGGGTACGGGATATGCTTCCAGACTAAAAGAGTATGGTATGTATACAATGGGCGATGTTGCGAGATGTTCGCTTGGCGGTGAGCAGGATTTCTATAATGAGGAACTGCTATATAAGCTGTTTGGGGTAAATGCAGAGCTCCTTATTGACCACGCATGGGGTTATGAGCCGTGTACAATAGCTGACATTAAGCAGTATAAACCGGAAAGCAACAGCATATCATCGGGACAGGTACTTCACTGTGCATATGATTATGAAAAGACAAGACTAGTTGTATATGAGATGGTAGATCTGCTTATGCTTGACCTTATAGATAAAGGACTTGTGACAGACCAGCTTGTGCTTACAGTTGGATATGATATAGATAATATATCTACAGGAAGAAGTGTAGGTGAGTATAAAGGTGAGGTTGTAAAAGACAGATACGGCAGAAAGATACCAAAGCACGCTCACGGAACGGCTAATCTTTCTCGTTATACGGCTTCGGTTTCACTTGCTACGCAGGCAGTTACCAGACTGTATGATGATATAGTAGATAAAAGGCTTTTATCAAGACGAATTAATATAACGGCTAATCATGTCATAACAGAAAAAGAAGCAGTTAATAAGAATTCTTCTTATCATCAGATGGATTTATTCACAGATTTTATTAATAAAGATGATAATGAGGAAGAAAGTGCTAAGCTTGAAAAAGAGAAGAAAGTCTTAAAGGCTATGGTTGATATTAAGAAAAAATATGGTAAAAATGCAATTGTCAGAGGAATGAATCTTAAAGAAGGTGCGACAGCTATGGACAGAAACAGGCAGATTGGCGGTCATCACGAATAAAGCTGATAATTGGGAGATGAGAAATATTGTGAATGGATATGAAGATATAATTAATAAATCCCGTCCTGTAAATAACAGGCATAAAAGAATGTCTAATTATGAGCGTGCTGCTCAGTTTTCTCCATTTGCTGCACTTACCGGACTTGGAGCAGCTATATCAGAAACAGCAAGGCTTACAGATGAGAAAATAGAACAGGACGAGGAACAACTTAATATTCTTAATAATAAATTCGCCATATTACGAGCAAATATAGCCAGCCAGCCGGTTGTAACCATAACTTATTTTGTTAAAGATTTAAGAAAAGATGGCGGAGAATATGTTACAATAAGCGGCGTAATTAAAAAGATTGATGATTATCAGAAAATTATAGTTATGCAGGATAACATAATTATTAGTATTGATGATATCGCAGACATAAAATCAGATATATTTAACAGAATTATATAGAATATACTTTGAGGTAAAGATAATGAAACAGAGAGTACCATTTTATTATAACGAATTTGGATGTATAACAAGCAAATGTAAGGATAACTGCTGTATAGGCGGCTGGGAGATAGACATAGATGATGAAACCTATGAGCGTTATAATAATATGACAGGTGAGCTTAAACACAAGATTCTTGACAGCATAACACAGAATGAAGATGAGGAGTATTGCTTCAAATTATGTGACGGCAAATGTCCTATGCTTGATGATAATGGCTTATGTGAAATACATAAAAATCTTGGAGAAGATTATCTTGGTGTTGTATGTAAGCAGTTTCCAAGATATTCGGAATATTATGGTACAATAAAGGAATCAGGAATTGGTCTTGCCTGTGAAGAAGCAGCAAGGATTATATTGTCTGAAAATCGTCCTTTTAGTATGGAAACTGCTGCCTGTGATGAAGAATATGAACCGAGTTCAGAATATGACAGTTCATTTGCATTGCAGATATTCGCGGCAAGAGAGGCTGTATTTAAGATATTAGCCAAGGAAGGCCTGTCAATACACGAAAAGCTGATTGTCATACTTGATATGGGAAGTAAAATCCAGCAGTGTATTAACACTGATGAGTATGATAATATTAAATCTGTTGTTAATGATTACCTCAAAGAAGGAATTGCCCATACTTTAGATGAAACAAGAAATCTAAGCGACAGCGGACAATTTGAGGATATATCATTACAACAGGGTATAAGACAGATTTTGTATCCTTATGAAGAAATGGAAGTGCTTAATCCTGAGTGGGAGGTCATACTTAAGGATATTATTGACAGCCTTTTTGAGCAGATGAGTGATGAAGAATACAATATACTCAATGAGGAATTTGGAACTTATATGGTTTCAAGGGCATATGAATACAGACAGCTTTTGGAGTATTTGGTGTTTAGATATTTTGCAAAGTCAATATATGATTATGATTTCCTTGGCAAATGCCAGATGTTAGTAACTAATTTTTTTGTTATAAGACAGATGGATATTATAAGGTGGTTGGATAACCACAGAGAGTATTCTTTCAAGGATAGAATGGATGTAGTGCACATTTTCTCAAGACAGGTTGAATATTCAGAAGATAATATAGAGAACCTTTATGAAGACTTTATTTTTGATGATATTTTCAAAACTGACAGTTTAATTGCTATTTTATGGATTGACAGCGAAAACATATAGGACTAATATGTAAATATATTTTTGAAAGGTTAGGGTTTTGGCGATGATTAAAGAAGCAATAGCTCAGTTAGTTAAAAGAGAAGATCTCACATCAGAGGTTATGGAACAGGTTATGGAAGAGATAATGACAGGAGAGGCTACAGATGCACAGAAGGCTTCATTCCTTACAGCATTATCAATGAAAGGTGAGACAATTGACGAGATTACATCAGCAGCTAAGGTATTACGTTCACACTGCGAGCGTTTCCTTAATGATATGGATGTGCTTGAGATCGTAGGAACAGGTGGAGATGGTTCTAATACTATCAATATATCTACACTCTCATCAGTTGTTGTATCTGCCGCAGGAATACCTGTTGCAAAGCATGGTAACAGAGCTGCTTCAAGTAAGTGTGGAACAGCCGATTGTCTTGAAGCACTTGGTGTAAAGATTGATTGTGCTCCAGCAAGAAGTGCCCAGATATTAAAAGATATTAATCTTTGTTTCTTATTTGCACAGAAGTATCACCCAGCAATGAGATTTGTTGGTGCTGTAAGAAAAGAGATGGGTATAAGAACATTATTTAATGTACTTGGACCATTAGCTAATCCAGCAGGTGCTACTATGCAGTTATTCGGTGTATATAGCGAAGAACTTGTTGAACCACTTGCACATGTATTAAGAAATCTTGGTGTTAAGAGAGCTATGGTTGTATATGGCAGAGATTCTATGGACGAGATTTCTCTTAGTGCAGAGACTAAGGTATGTGAATTCAAGAACGATGAATTCAAGTCATATGTTATTAAGCCAGAAGATTTAGGACTTACAAGATGCAATAAGGAAGATCTTGTTGGTGGAACACCACAGGAGAATGCAGCTATCGTTAATGATATATTAGGTGGTGCTAAAGGACCTAAGACAGATGTTGTATTACTTAACGCTGGTGCAGCTATATATCTTGCTTCAGACGGAATTACATTAAAGGATGGTATTGAGAAGGCAAGAGAGATTATTGTGTCAGGCAAGGCTAAGAAACAGCTCAAGGAGTTCATTGAAGAAACTAACAAATAATATTAAGTATTAATAAACAGACAGCCTCTTAAAGGATTGAAAATATCTTTTAAGAGGCTTTTTTAGTGATAATCAAGGCTGGCATAATATATAATTAGAAAAATGGGTTACAAAATATAGAAAATATAGTAAAATAATATAAAATAAAACCTGCAATATTCGGATAACAAACAGGGGCAGAATATATAAGCTGGTATATTTATTAAGGTATGTTAAATACAGGAAAAAGATTGGAGAATAAATGTATAATATATTAATTGTTGATGATGAGAGAATAGAGCGTAATGGAATAATAATGCTGTTAAAAAGGCTTTCAATTAATGCGGGCATAGTTGAGGCTGCTAATGGAAAGGAAGCATATGAATATTTATGCAGTGATGAAGCAGAGCATATTGATATTCTTCTCACAGATGTGAAGATGCCATTTATGGACGGAATAACACTTATTAAAAAGCTCAATGAAGATAATATAAAACTTAAAACAATAATATTTTCTGGATATAATGAATTTGAATATGCCAAGCTTGCGGTAAAGCTGGGAGTTAAAGATTACATTTTAAAGCCTGTTGACCCTGTGGAGTTTGAGAACACAATTAAGAAAGTGTGTGCAGAGCTTGATGAGGAACGTATTCATACAAGTAATTATAATAAACAGGCGGATTTTGTTAAGCAGTTCTATCTGTATTCGCTTCTTAATAAGGCTGATACCAAGGGAATATTAGAAAGCGATGATTTTCTTAGAAGCTATAACAGGCTTATTCTTATAGAATTCAATACCGATTTCTTTGGTAAATATGATGGTGGAGATGCCAATATATTAACCCTTGCGGATTGTATGGGAGATATTGAATATCAGTATCTTAATCTTAATACACAGCAGTCAGTTATTCTTATTAAAGATGAAGCTAAGGCGTTAAGTATGGATTTGTTAAAGAATATGCTTGAAAAGCTGCATAATTATATATTCGGTAAGACGGGACAGTTTATGTATGCAGCTGTGTCTGATATTATAGATGATTATCACAGGATATCTGATATGATGGACGAATTAGAAAACCTTATGAGCAATAAGTTCTACCAGACAAATAACTATATATTTACCAACGATATAAGTGATAAAATGCCTGTTTTCGTACAGATAGATGATGATGTTCTTATGAAGCAGATGAAGCAGGACATTAAGATGAAAGATGTAACATTTTTAAGAATACATTTTGATGCTTTATGCAAGAAATACAGAAGCCAGTCGAATTTTTCACATATATATATTAAGTTCGTATTCTCTAACCTGCTTAAAGATTTCTATGATGCACTTCCAGGGACCAATGAAGATGAATTTGCATCACAGATTGATAAGTTGTATACATCAGAGGATTTTAACTGCATAATGGATATTGTTAATCATAATATTGATATATTAGAGAAGAGTTTTATCAGTAATCCATTGACAATGCACAGAGAGATTGAAACGGTTAAGGAGTATATACATAATCATTATAGTGAGGAGTTAGGTGCACAGCAGCTAGCGGATATGGTATATCTTGCACCAAGTTATCTAAGTTCGCTTTTTAAGAAAGAGACAGGGCAGAACTTGAGCAAATATATAAAACAGTACAGAATGGAAAAGGCTAAGGAGCTGCTCACGGACACTAATATGAAGATTGTTAATATAAGTGAGAAGACAGGTTATCCGAATGTGTCATATTTCTGCCAGAGTTTCAGGGAATATTTCGGTGTAAGCCCTCAGAAGTTCAGGGATAAAGGTGAAGTGTTATGAGTGAACCATTAAAATTAAAGCAATGGGTGAATAATATAAAGCTTCAGAATAAGCTTGTTATAATATATGTCGTCACAGGTCTTCTGCCACTTATAATACTTTTTGTATTTGCGTATGGACAGATGCGCTCAATACTTATGGACAGGGATGTCCGTTCAATGGAAAGTGCATTAAGGCAGTCGGTTACAACAGTGGACGGACAGATAGAGGTATATGATAATCTGTCCAATTACATAACATTTAATGAAACTGTATCAGGAATACTTTCCTACAATTACAGCAACAAATATGAAATGTACAGCCAGATTGTTACGACATTTGACCCGCTTGTATCTTCATTGAAATATTTTCACAATGATATTAACAAGGTGACGATATACATTAATAACGGAATAAAGCACGACACTACACTTGCACCATTATCAGAGATTGAGAATGAAGCATTTTATAATTCAGCAGTTAATTCGACTAATATTAACTGGTATGTCGATAAAGATAAGAAAGAGCTTATATCAGCAAGGAAGATGTCTACGCTTGCCACTGCCGGCATTACTGGAATTATGTATATTAATGTAGATTATGACAGTATAATGGATATTTATGCAAAAGGACTTATAGATAACAGTGGCATTATAGTAACTGATGGCAATGGTAGTATTATAAGCAAAAAAGCAGCATTTTTGGATAATGCCGATAAATATATCCTTTCAGACAGCCGGTTTACTGAGTTTATAGAAAAAGCGGATTTTTCAGAAAATGTATGCAGTAATATAGCAGGTTATGTGCTTATTAAGCAGAACTCAGACGTTACAGGCTGGACAAGCTATGTGTATGCACCAAAGTCGCTTATGTTAAAATCAACTAATTCCATTATTACAATGATTGTGCTTGCATTAGTTGTTGCGTGTATTGGAATGGCTGCGGCTACAATATTTACATCTGATTTCATAACTAAGAGGATATATAAATTAAGAACAAGTATGGAAAAGGTTGAGAATGGAGATTTTGATGTTGTTATAAGGTCATCAGATAAGGATGAAATCGGTGCATTGATACACGGCTTTAATAGTATGACGGGTACGATTAATAATCTTATCAATGAGGTGTATGAGGGGAAATTAAGCCAGAAAGAGTCGGAGATGAGAGCATTAAGGGCACAGATTAACCCACATTTCCTCTATAATTCATTATCGCTTATAAACTGGAAGGCGATTGAGTACGGACAGGATGACATAAGCAGTATAACACTTGCCCTTTCTAACTATTACAGGACTTCACTTAATAAGGGTAAGAATACGCTGACTGTAAAGCAGGAATTAAGTAATATGGAGTCATATCTTAACATACAGCAGATAATGCACGATAATTCATTTGATGTTGTTATGGATATTGATGAAAATGTGCTTGAATATGAATCACTTAATCTTATATTACAGCCTCTTGTTGAAAATGCTATTGAGCATGGAATAGACCTTTTGACTGATAGAAGAGGAGTTATCACTGTTGTAGCAAAGCTTCATAACGGACTTATTCATATTGAGGTTAAGGATAATGGCATTGGTATGCCAAAAGAAACGGCTCATACATTCTTAACAAGTGAGTCTGGCGGATATGGAGCAAGAAATGTCAATGACCGTATAAGGCTGTTTTACGGTGAGCAGTATAATCTTAAAGTAAGCAGTGATGAGAATGGAACGGTTATAACAATAGAGTTCCCGGCAAGAAAGCCAGTCTGATATGCTGTATAGCAGATAAACTAAACATAATAATATACTAATTTAATTAACGGATATACTTAATGAAAAAGTATGATAAATAGTATGAGTATAAAAAAGAAATGTTGTCATTATTTGATAACATTTCTTTTTTGTTTATTTTTTATGTAAAAATTCCAATATGTTTCTAAAATTTCTTATATTTAATTTCTCATAAAATAAACATATAATTAAACTATCAAAAGAACTTGTAAATAAATTACAAAAAGATATGTACCGAATTAATTATATATAATATGTATTCCGGGTAATGGGTATTATATAAATAGATGGTACATATCAGCGGTTAAACGCATTAAGAAATGGAGGTATGTTTATGAGGTTTAAAAGATTAGCGGCTGCTGTTATGGCGGCAACAATGTGTGGCTCATTGCTTGTGGGCTGTGGAGGAAACGATAACAAATCAGCGGATAATAATGAGAATATCACAGCCACTATTAAGGTATGGGGCCCGGCAGAGGATCAGGCAGAAGAAAATGGCAAATGGCTTCAGACAATGTGCGAGCAGTTCAATTCAGAACATCCTGAATGGAATCTGACTTTTGAATACGGAGTATGTTCTGAGACAGATGCAGGTAAGACAGTTACACAGGATCCTGCGAATTCAGGCGATGTATATTTCTTCGCTAATGATCAGTTGCAGACACTTATTGATGCAAATGCTATAGCAAAGCTTGGTGGTGAAACAGCAGATTATGTTAAGAGTACTAATTCAAGTGCAATAGTTGATTCAGTATCAGTTGATGGCAGTGTATATGGTGTTCCATTTACTACTAATACATGGTTTATGTTCTATGATAAGAGCAAATTCTCAGAAAGCGATATAAAGAGTCTTGATACAATGCTTTCAAAGAACAAGGTAGCATTTAATATAACAGAAGGCTGGTATATGTCATCATTCTATCTTGCTAATGGCTGTACATATTTCGGAAAAGACGGCAAGGATAATTCAGCAGGCGTAGATATTAAGGGTGATAAAGGAACACAAGCAACCAAGGCTTTAGTTGCACTTGTTAATAATCCTAACTTTGTCAATGATTTACAGGGTGTAGGTATTGCTGGTTTAAGAGATGGAAGCGTTGGTGCTTACTTCTCAGGTTCATGGGATTATAAGAGTGTTAAGGAAATATTAGGAGATAACTTTGGTGCAGTATCATTACCAACTGTTAAGATTAACGGAACAGATAAGCAGCTTAAAGCATTTGCAGGTTCAAAGGCTATAGCAGTTAACCCTAATTGCAAGTATCAGCAGGTAGCAGTTGCACTTGCTAAATATCTTGGAGGCAAGGATGCACAGGCTAAGCATTATGAGTTAAGAAATGTTATTCCTTGTAATACAGAGTTACTTGCAACAGATGTAATTAAGAAAGATGCTCTTGTATCAGCACAGAATGATACATTTAATAAGACATCTGTAATTCAGCCTACAGTTACAGGTATGAATGATTACTGGACACCAGCTCAGAATTTTGCTAAAGCAATTGTTAACGGTGAGGTTACTGCTGATAATGCAGAAGCCAAGACATTAGATTTCTATAATCAGATTAATACATCAATTGTAAAATAGTAAATATCAATTCTAACAATTCTGGGTCAGTATTAATTGACCCAGAATTTTACTTGACATCATATAATGGTCAGGAGGTGTGGTCAATGAAAGACATTACATTTCGTAATTCTATGAAATATGGCGATTTGACGACAAAACTCAGTTTATTAATACTCGGACTTGGTAATTTCAGGGGCAGACAGATAATAAAAGGAATATTATATATAGCTTTAGAGGCAGCATTTATAATATTTATGATAATAAAAGGAATCAGCTGTCTTGCAGGACTTCCTGGTCTTGGCAGCAGGGAACAGGAAGAGATATGGAATGAAAAGCTTGGAATATATGAGTATGTACAGGGTGATAATTCGCTGCTTATTCTGCTTTATGGAATAACTGTAATATTTATTATATGTGCCTATATTATTCTTGCAGTTAGTTCGTTAAAAAGTGCTTATAATGTAGAGTTAAGAATGAAACAGGGTAAGCATATTAATACATTTGTGGAAGATATTAAAGCATTGTTCAATGAAAATCTTCATAAGCTTTTACTTGTACTCCCAGTTACAGGAATACTTGTATTCACAATACTTCCGCTTGTATTTATGATTTCAATGGCATTTACAAGTTACAGCAAGGTAGACAGTCATCTTGTATTATTTGACTGGGTAGGGCTTGAGAACTTTAAGCTTATATTTAATTCAGGAAGTTCAATAGGACAGTCATTCTGGTCAGTGTTTGGCTGGACTATTATATGGGCAGTATTAGCTACATTTCTTAATTATATACTTGGAATTCTTGTGGCACTGCTTATTAATAGAAAAGGAACTAAGTTTAAGTCATTCTGGAGATTTATATTCATATTATCAATTGCAATTCCGCAGTTCGTATCACTTCTTATAATAAGAAGTATGCTGGCACAGGATGGTATTATAAATGTTGTATTAAAAAATGCTGGCTGGATAAGCAAGTCACTTCCATTCTTTACTAATGCAACATGGGCAAGAATGACAGTTATAATAGTCAATCTATGGATTGGTATTCCATACACAATATTGCAGGTAACAGGAATATTGCAGAATATTCCAATGGAATTATATGAGGCGGCAGATGTGGACGGAGCTAATGGCTTTGTCAAATTCTTTAAAATAACAATGCCTTATATGTTATTTGTAACAACACCTTACCTGATAACTACATTTACTGCTAATGTTAATAACTTTAATATTGTGTATCTGCTTACAAAGGGCGACCCAGTGCTTGCGGGACATACAGCAGGAAAGACAGATCTGCTTGTAACGTGGCTTTATAAGATGACGGTAGATTACCAGTATTATAATCTTGGAGCTGTTATAGGTATTATGACATTCGTATTTCTTGCACTCGGTTCACTTCTTGTATACAGGAGAACCAAATCTTATAAAGATGAGGAGGGATTCCAATGAAAAAGAAGAAAACTATAAAAAATATACTTGCACATACGGTGCTTACAGTGCTTGCGATTGTGTGGGTAAGTCCGCTTGTATGGATAATTCTTACAAGCTTCAGGGCACAGAAGGGAGCATATACAAGCTCATTCTTTCCTAAAAGTTATTCACTTGATAATTATATTAAGTTATTTACAGATACGGGAATACTTAATTTCCCACGAATGTTTACCAATACATTGATTGTGGCTGTATTTTCTTGTATTATATCTACATTTTTTGTATTATCAGTAGCTTATTGTATGTCACGACTTAAGTTCAAGATGAGAAAAGCTATGATGAATGTTGCAATGATACTTGGTTTATTTCCGGCATTTATGGCAATGATAGCTGTGTATTACATATTAAAGGCTATCGGCTTGTCAGAGGGAAGTATGATAAGAGTGGCATTGGTGCTTGTGTATTCGGCTTCGGCTGGTATTCAGTTCTATATCGCCAAAGGCTTTTTTGACACAATACCTAAGACTATTGATGAAGCCGCATTAATTGATGGTGCTACCAAATGGCAGGTATTTACCAAGATTACAATTCCATTAAGCAAACCTATTATTGTATACACGGTTCTAACATCATTTATAGCACCTTGGGTGGATTTTATATTTGCAAGAGTAATATGCCGTGCCAATGCTGATTATTACACAGTTGCCATTGGTCTTTGGCAGATGCTTGAGAAGGAATATGTTGATGTGTGGTATACAAGATTTGCTGCTGGTGCAGTACTTATATCAATTCCAATTGCCGCCTTGTTTATGATTATGCAAAAGTGCTATAATGAGTCTATGTCAGGAGCAGTTAAAGGCTGACAGGAATAGGTGGAAAAATATTATGTTTGTGCATCATCAGATAAATAATAATTCTGGTATTAATATAATATATAAGCAAAGCAGTACCATATGTATTGCAAAGCTTTTATATACCATTATGATGTTAACAGTAATAACGCTTTTAGCCGGGTGTAACAGCCCGGCTAAAGGTGTTTATAATGACAGTGATTATAATGAAGCAGTTGGTACTGCTAAGACAACGCCATTTGGGGCTTATCCTGATACGATTGAATATACTCTTGGAAAGATGACAAGTGTCAATAATTCGAATATGCCAGCTATGGATACATATACTGATAATGCGTATACGAGATATATAAAGTCGGTTCTTAATGTGCAGAATGTAGATGTATTTGAGGCTAATGACAGTCAGTATAATACTAATGTATCAATGGCTGTTTCAATGAATAGGCTTCCTGATATTATGGTTGTGTCAAGCCAGAGTGAGCTGGAACAGCTTATAGAAAATGGAATGATAGAGGATTTGACAGACAGCTACAATAATTGTCTTACAGATAGAATAAAGAGTATGTATGCAAGTTATGGCAGTGCACTTATGGATATGGTAACATATGATGGAAAGATAATGGCACTTCCTGAGACTAATATTACTGACGGACCTAATCTTGTATGGCTCCGCAAAGACTGGATGGATATATTAGGACTTTCAGAACCGCGTACTGTAGACGATGTTGTTAATATTGTAAGGCATTTCATAACCTATGATCCTGGCAATAATGGTGTGGCAGAGGATGGCAGCAGTAATACAGTTGGACTTGTTGTAGATACATCGGTGGCAGGAGAATGTGGATATAGCAGTGAGTTCCTGCTTGATATAATATTTGCCAGCTTCAATGCTTATCCTAAGCAATGGATAGAGAATGATGACGGACAGATTGTATATGGTTCTGTAACTGATGAAGCTAAAAATGCACTTGAATATATCAACCAGTTATATAATGAGAAGATAATAGATAATGATTTCTTATTAAGGACATCAACTAATATATGTGAACTTATAGAAAATGGCTTGTGTGGCTCATTTTTTGGACCTTGGTGGGCACCTAACAATCCACTTGCCAATGCTGTCAGCATTAATCCTGATTCTAACTGGCAGCCATATCTGATATCAACAGGCGATAATGTAACAGAATACCATAGTCAAAATCCCTGCTACAAATATGTAGTTGTCAGAAAAGGCTATGAATATCCAGAGATTGCGGCTAAGATGATAAGTGTTATGTTTGATAAGATAAGATTTGATTGTGCAGACTCAGAAGAATTTGATAATTATTATCAGTTAAATGTTGAGCCAACAGCCAGACCATTATCAATTAATGTTGACTATAATAATGCTTTATCAATATGCTATAGAAATATATCAGATGCAATTGAGGGACGAAAAGATAGTGATAATCTGGAATTGCTGGAACGCTCATATTATAATGCCTGCAAATCATACCTTAACAATACAGGTCTTGCCAATACATCTTATGAATATAATACAGATGATTCATATAAGGAATATTCACAGTCAGGAAGAAAAGGTGCAACAAGCACGCAGTGGGCGGCGTATATGTCGCGAATTAAAGCCTGCCGGCTTTTAGACGAAGGCAATATAGTGATTAAGCAGTCGTTATATTTTAAGACGACAGACACTATGAAGAATAGATGGTGGAAGCTTAAAAGTCTTGAAAAAGAAGCATACCTTAAGATTATAAGTGGGGAAGCAGACATTGATTATTTTGATACATTTGTTAGCGAATGGAACGCACAAGGTGGTATAATAATTACGGAAGAAGTTCGGGAGAATATTGTAAGGTGAATTTTGTAAGAATTATAACATTGTGAATTTAGATTAGTTATTTCATATATAATATTATGGTTCCAGCAAGGCAATATTATATATAATATGTAATAAACAGGAGGTAAAAGTTATGGAAGACATATTTAATGGAAGCAAGAAGTTAGGATTTGGTCTTATGAGACTTCCACTTCTTAATCAGAATGAAGCTTCTAGCATTGACATTGAATTAACTAAGAAAATGGTTGATACATTTATTGAAAAAGGTTTTACTTATTTTGATACAGCGTGGATGTATTGTGGCTTTAAGAGTGAAAATGCAGCTAAAGAGGCACTTGTAGACAGACATAACAGAGATGAATATACACTTGCAACTAAGCTGCACGCAGGTTTTATAAAGACATTTGAAGATAGAGATAAAGTGTTTAACGAACAGCTGAGTAAAACAGGTGTTACATATTTTGATTATTATTTACTGCACGATGTTGGAGTTGACCATTATGAAGTGTATAAAAAGCTTGACTGTTTTAACTGGCTTGTTGATAAGAAGGAAAAAGGCTTAGTTAAGCATATTGGATTTTCTTTCCATGATAATGCAGATTTGCTTGATAAGGTACTTACAGAGCATCCAGAGATGGAATTCGTGCAGTTACAGATTAATTATCTTGACTGGGAAAGTGAGGCTATTCAGTCAAGAAAATGCTATGAGGTTGCAACAAAGCATAACAAACCAGTAATAGTTATGGAGCCAGTTAAAGGTGGCACACTTGCCAAAGTACCAGAAAAGGTTGAAAATAAATTCAAAGGATATAATAAAGATATGTCAGTACCATCCTGGGCTATCAGATTTGTTGCGAGTCTGCCAAATGTAAGAATGGTTCTTAGCGGTATGAGTAATATGGAACAGCTTCTTGACAATACAAGTTATATGCAGGATTTTGTACCTCTTAATGATGAAGAAATCAGGCTTGTACATAATGCGGCGGATATGATAAATGAAAGTATTGCAATACCTTGTACAGGATGTTCATATTGTACAGATGGATGTCCAATGCACATAGCAATTCCTAAATATTTCTCATTATATAATGCTGATAAACAGGAAATTGAGGACAAGGGCTGGACACCTCAGGGTGAATATTATGACAGACTTACTAATAATTTCGGTAAAGCAAGTGATTGTATTGAGTGTGGCCAGTGCGAAGGAGTCTGTCCACAGCATTTGCCAATTATTAATAATCTTAAAGAGGTTGCAAAGCATTTTGGCAAATAATCAGGTTGCTAAGCTGCAGAAAAAGTGGTAGTATAAAGATATGATAACATAACGCCGATAAATCCTGCTTTATCGGCGTTATACTATATTAAATGTATTATGTTGAATAAATTAATTATGACCACAAAGGTAAGGAAATATAAAGTATGGGAATTGATTCAGATTATTATAAGGAAAAGAATAAAAAACAGCTTACAAAGCTTCGTATGCTTGAAGCTAAGCTTCCGCCATATGTGACTTCTTATCTTGATGATAAGGAGTTGTCATCACAGGTTAATACGGTAATTGCGTATGCGTATGATTTGCAGACATTTTTCAGATTTCTTACAGAGAAAAACACTATGTTAAAAAATACCGTAATTAAGGATATAACAATAGATTTTCTTGAAAATCTTACATTTGAAGATATTAATGAGTATCAGAGATATTTAAGATTTAATAATGATGATGGAAGCACACATCAAAATCAGGATAAAGGAATAGCCCGCAGAATGGCGGCTTTAAGGGGATTTTTTGAATTTGCCTGCACACATCAGTATATGAAGAATAATCCAACAGTCGGGGCTGCCAAGCGAATTAAAATGCCTCAGAAAGACATAATCAGGCTTAATGATGAAGAAGTTAATGACCTCTTAAATGTTGTGTCCAATACGAATATTAAAGGCAATAAGCTTCAGATACAGAAGTGTCAGAAGACACAACTCAGGGATACAGCTCTTATCACATTGCTTCTTAACACAGGAATACGAGTATCTGAATGTGCAGGTCTTGATATTGATGATATTAATTTTAATTACAGAACAATCAATATTGTAAGAAAGGGTGGTTCTGATGCACATCTGTATTTCAATGAGATTACAGAAAATGCATTAAAAGACTATATTGATAATGAACGTCCGTTGCTTCTTGGTAATCCAGAGTCAGAGGAACAGGCAGTATTTATCTCAATGAAAAAAAGCCGTATGAGTGTAAGTGCAATTGAACGTATGGTAAAAAAATATGCAAAAAATGCAACACCTGATAAAAAAATCTCTCCACATAAAATGCGAAGCACATATGGTACAGCACTTTATAAAGACACAGGCGACATAAGACTTGTAAGTGATGTACTTGGGCATAAAGATATTAACACAACTGCGAAGCATTATGCGGCTATGGAAGAAGAACACAGAAGAATTGCTGCTACTATCCCACTCTATCAGGTCGATGAAGGGGCTGGGGAATAGTTATGTGTATTTAATATATGTTTCTAAAATATATTTTATATTTATGTATTTTTTAAGCTTATATATTTATATGATTTTGTATTTTGGAAGCGTATATTATTTTTATTTGTGTTATAGAAAATATTTGTGTTATAGAAAATGTTTTGTTTATATTGATAGTTTTGTCTATATTGATATTGCTGTTTGTATGTCTGTTTATATTGTGTTCTATTTGATTATGTTAATTTATAATTCTTTATTTATATTTATAGTATAATAATGCTTGCATTTATATTTATTATGTGATATATATAATATATATTTACGCGTAATAATTTATTATAACAATAACAATTTAATTGCAATTTAACTTATGAATTGGGGTTCATAATATTTTGTTATAATACTCTTCTGCTATAGCTTTTATCTTATAGCATAATTAACAATATCTAACGGTTTAACACACTTGTCATAACAATTCCCTGATGATAATATATACATATAGTTCTTCAATTTAGTAATGTATAAATTGAATGTATATTAATAGGATAATTAATTATATTTTTTGCACAATGTGTATGATTATAATTTTATATGAAATTTTTATATGACATAGTCATATGTTTAATTGTTTATTTGTTAATTATGCAGTCAAATATTATACATATGATTGGAGAATATATGAGAACAATAGATAATGACAATACTAAACAGACGACATTTTCTGAATTCAATAATAAAAATGTCGTAAATGCAGCTATTTCTGGACATCAGCCAACAACAATAAGACAATATAAGGATAATGTATTCTGTCTTTTGTACAGGGATAAGAATAATCTTCTGGACCTTTATAATGGGTTGAATGACACTAATTATACTAATGTAGATGATTTAACTGTTACTACTCTTAAGGGTGGTGTGTATATGAAATATAAGAATGATGCTTCATTTGTGTTTGGGCAGGATTTGTATATGTTTGAACAGCAATCCAGCCGCAATCCGAATATGCCGTTGCGATTTCTGCACTATTTATCTGATGTATATAGGCAGATGTATAACAATAGTGATTTGCACAGAAGTACAATGCTTAAAATTCCAGTACCACATTTTGTTACTTTTTATAATGGTAAACAGCCGCTTGAAGTGGAAAGTACTCTTCGATTATCGGATATGTATGAGAAGAAAATGGATTGTCCGGAGTTGGAACTTATTGTAAGAGTTATTAACATTAATACTGGAGCTATTATTAATAAAAAATCATTGGATAACGAGAAGAATGATATTATTAATGGTATTAATCAATCATATGATTTTGATAAATCCAATAAGAATATCAATGCAGGTAATACCATCAATTCACGGACATACAGCTCTGAATTTCTTTCTAAATGTGAAACACTTAAGGACTATATGACATTTGTTAATAAAGTTCGAGTTAAGACTGATATTGAGAAGATTGATATCCGTACTGCTGTTATAGAAGCGGTTGATGAGTGTATTGCTGAGAATGTATTGTCGGAATTTTTTAGAAATCACAGGGAGGAAGTGATTACTGTGAGTATTTATGAATATGACGAGGAAGGACATCTTGAAATAGTTAAGGAGGAAGGACGCCAGTTAGGTATTGCTGAGGGTGAAAAACTAGGCATAATTAAAGGAGAAGAAAAGGAGCGTTCTAACGGAATAAAAGTGTTTATTAAATTATGTAAAGATATGAACCTATCAGATGAAGATACGATAAATAAACTTGTTGAAGATTACCAGCTATCCAGAGATGAAGCTATCAATGCTATAAAGAATTATTAATGAAAAACAACCCCACAATATGTGCATGGAATATAGTGTGGGGTTGTTTTTATATAATTTTTTAATAATCTGACTTAGCTGTTTTGATTATTTATTGTTATATCAGTTACTTAATAATCTAGTAGTAATATTCTAACTGATTACTGAAGAAGTGTAAGAACACCCTGATTAGACTGATTAGCCTGTGCAAGCATAGACTGTCCAGCCTGAGCTAAGATGTTGTTCTTGCTGTAGTTAACCATCTCTTCTGCCATATCTGTATCACGGATACGTGACTCAGCTGTCTGAAGGTTCTCAGAAGCTGTATCAAGGTTATTGATTGTATGCTCAAGTCTGTTCTGAACAGCACCCATCTTACCTCTTGAAGCAGATACCTTCTTGATAGCTGCATCAATAGCTGTTGTAGCTGTCTTAGCTGAATCCTGAGTACTTAAGTCAACGCTCTTTCCACCTACACCAAGTGCATCAGCACTCATATCATCAAGTGTAAAGCTCATTGTCTGACCTTCATTAGCACCAATCTGAAGTTCAATTCCCTTACCAGTATTAGCTGTACCAGCCTTTAAATTAATTGTAGTTTTTGCTCCATTATCTGGCTCAGCATCAATACCTGTCTTAGCTTTAATTAAAGCTGCCATAGTAGCTACATCTGCCTCTTCTACTTTACCAGCCGCAGCAACCTTTACATAGTTAACATCTTTATAATCGTCACCTAAGCTTGCTGGATCATCTACATATGCGAACTTTTCACCATTAACTGTAAATATCTTATCTTCAATATTACCAGTACCTGTATATGAGCCTATTTCCTTTGTAATCTGTGAATAAGCATCTACGCCGATTGTTGATTCATCTGTCTTAACTGCTGCTGCATTATCCTGTGATAAAAGAATAGAATTAGCTGTCTTTCCTGCTTCCTTTGCTGTAAATTTCAGTTTACCATTTCCATCTGTACTAAAATCATATGAATCACCAAGGCTTGATTCCTTTAAAGCATCTGCAAATGCCTGTGCTGTATTTTCGGCACCATCCGCATTATCTGCTGTCTTAGTATCTCCTGTAATTGTTACTTTAACTGTAGATGAATTACCATTCTTATCTATTACTGTAACTGCAAGTGTAGAGTCCTTTCCGCTTGCTAATGCATCAAAAGCATCAGCTGCTGTATTAACCTGTGTTGTAGCATCCACTTTAGTAAGTGCACTAGCAGCACTCTTGCTTACTGAAGCACTAACAGCACTACCTGAACGTGAACCATCAAGTAACTTCATAGTATTGAACTCTGTTGTTTCAGAGATTCTTGTCAATTCGCTCTGAAGCTGTTCAATTTCGTTCTGAACTGCTTCTCTATCGTCATCTGTCTCTGTACCATTTGAAGCCTGTACTGAAAGCTCTCTCATTCTCTGAAGAATTGAATGTGATTCATTTAAAGCACCTTCAGCTGTCTGGATAAGTGAGATACCATCCTGAGCATTAGTTGAAGCCTGATTAAGACCTCTGATCTGTCCTCTCATCTTCTCTGAGATAGAAAGTCCTGCTGCATCATCCGCTGCACGGTTAATTCTATAACCTGATGATAACTTCTCTGTTGACTTTGACTGTGCAGATGAAACTCCGCTTAACATTCTGTTAGCATTCATAGCTGACATATTGTGTTGTACTACCATAGTGTGTACCTCCGTGTAAAATATAATATTTGTTTGGGAATCCGTTCCCAACTCCCTTACCGGGAATGTATTAGAACTGCTGGCATCAGCCTTAACAGTTAATACGCATATATAATAAACAGCGTTACCATGCTAACCCTGTATATTATCCTGACTGATGTCCTCTTTCCTATCTACAACCTGCTTATTCATCTTCTTATCTTCCCTTATAAGCCTGCGGATTTTAGAAAGTGTTTCCGGAGAAAGTCCGCGTTCCGCATAATATGGAGATATATAGCGGGACTCTTTCTTGTCCGAATTGGCGGTATTTCTTGCAAGAACCTTGCTTCTTACAATGTTGAGTTCCCTTGGGGCATCTATTAAAAGATGAATGTTCCCTTCTGAGCCTCCCGAATAGATAACCCTTACGTCATCACCAATGTTGATGTACTCGCCGGGTTTGATTGTTAGTTTTAACACATTAACCTCCTTGTCTATGAATAGTCGCAGAGGATTGGACTATTCACATTTACTTCCTTGTTGATGCAACATTTTATATTAAAATGTTGCATTTATATATTGGAGGTATTGATTATTGAGTACAGCACAACCTATAAGAAGTAATGATGAATTAAATTTGTTTAAGGAATTTTATTTGAACAATAGACCGAATGTCAGAAACTATGCATTGATATGTATTGGGTTGAATTCTGCGTTGAGAATTAGTGATGTTTTGCAGTTAAGATGGGAAGATGTGTATGATTTTAAAAATGAACATTTTCTTAAACATATAATAATAATAGAAAAAAAGACTAATAAAGAGACCAGAATTGCAATTAATGACAATATAAAGCAGGGACTTGGTATGTATATGGATAGCTTATATAATATAAAAAAATGTGATTATATATTTAATGGGCAGAAAAAAGGTAAGCCACTGAGCCGTTCACAGGCTTTTAGAATTATTAAGAAAGCAGCTAATGAACTTCATATGGAAAGCGGGATAAGCTGTCATTCTATGAGAAAGACTTTTGGGTATTATGCCTGGAAATGTGGTACACCACCAGCAATATTAATGGATATATACAATCACTCTTCTTATGAAATAACAAGGAGATATTTAGGAATTAAGCAGGATGATAAAGACTCTGTATTTTTGAATATTAATCTATAATATTAATGATAATTTATATTAAATTAAATTAGTAAACAGGGTAAAGTATTTTAAATTGGTGACGATATATAGAATGTAAATAAGAATAGAATTATAAATTTTAATGCAACATTTTAATATAAAATGTTGCATTTTGTTTATTATAAGACATATTATATGACAGCAATAAGTTAATTAGTCATTAATTAAAGCTGAAATCAATAAAAATAGAAAAACTAATTCATATTTATTATACGAAATTAGTTTTTCTATTTCTGTATTTAATATTATATTATTTTATATCATTACTCCCGATTTCTCCTTGCTCTTGTTAACTGTAGCATTAAGCTTTCTGCAAGGTATGGCAACGACAAGTCCGATAAATAAGCATATACCTACATATATCAATAATGCAATAATACATTTCCAGTAATACCAGCTATATGTTCCACCGACACATTCTCTGAGGGCGTCCATAGCATAGGTGAATGGGAGGTATTTGTATATTGCCTGATATACAGTTGGAAGACATTGTATTGGGAATGTACCACCAGCACCGGCAACCTGAATAACCATAATAACTACAGCAACGGCTTCACCGACATTTTCAAAGGCAACTGTAAGTGAATATGTAATCATTGTAAATACGAATGAAGTAAATGATGCCGCTAACCAGAACTTAAATGGGTGAAGGCATTGTATTCCAATAAAGAATAAATCACCAAGTGTTATAAGTAATGCCTGTGCCTGTCCTATAAGGAAAAATGTTAAATATCTTCCAAAGAAAGCCTGAACAGAGGTAATATTGTATCCGCCAAAAGGATGAACCTTTACATGGATAATGGCAACTAATATTAATGCACCAACCCATATTGATAATACTGAGTAGAATGGTGACATAGCTGAGCCATAATTCTCAATTGGATACAGGTCAACTGTTCCAATCGTAACAGGAGCAGATATGAAAGATGCAAGTTCTTCTGTATTAAATGCAACGGCAGTCTGTAATAGTGAATATGTACCACTGCTCTTAAAATCAACAAGCTTGGTTATTGAGTCTGATAACTGGTTCTCAAGGTTATGTACAAGCTCTGATGTATTAGCAATAGAACTGCCCATCTGGCTTATTGAATTATCAAAATCTGCAACATTGTATCCCATATCATCATATATTTCAGATACAGAATTCATATATCCCTGAATCGTATTAATATCATTGGCAATATTAGCAAATATTGTTGAGTCTATAAGATTACTCTTTCCTATAGTATTATTCAATTCATTAAGAATTGCTTTTTCACTGTCAAATTTTACTGATAAATCTGGCGATATAGCTGCTGCAGTATCAGATGTTGACTGTGCTGTACTTATTATATTGGAAACGGCAGTAAGCACGCTGTCAAATGTAGACACCTGTGTATTAACAACCTGTAATTTGGCTATTAATATATCTAATATTGAGTTGTCGCTTACATTTTCCTTATTAATAGTATTACCATCTGAGTCTTTAATTGCACCTATATTATCAGCAATATCGGCAGATTTCATTATAGCTTCTGTAAGTGAGCTTATAAATGTAGCATTAACCTGTTGTTGTACTGCTGTCTTGGCTTTGTCTGTTATCTTAGGGGCAATGGCATTTTTCTTCTGGTTAGTATAATAGATAATCTCCGGATGTGTCATATTATCAGCTAAGAAGCTTACCATATCTCGTGAGAAATCTTCAGGCATTATCAATGCTGCATAGTAATCTCCTGCCCATACACCCTCAATGGCTTCTTCTGACGTATCAGTAAATACCCAGCCGATAGTGTCATTGGTCTTAAGTGCTTCTATAATATTAGTACTTATATTTACATTCATACCTGAAATATCAATTCCGGTATCATCATATGCTACAGCGACCTTTATGTTAGATGTTGAGTCAGAACCATAAGGGTCCCAGTTGGATAAAATGTTAAACCAGGCATATAATGATGGAAGAACAGAGAGTCCCATTACAACGACTAAAGCTACAACATTTCGCCCAATTCTTTTCCAGTCGTTAGCAAATACTCGAAATATATTTTTCATATTATTCTTCTGAACCTCCATTCTTGATATAATTCTTAGTAATATCTGATATGGCTTTCGCTGTATCAATAAGTGAGTCATCATACTCATTACCAACAATATCTTTAAGATTTTCGGTCATATTATAATCTTTATATTCAATGGCAATAAGATAGCCGCTTATAATAAATAAAGAAGCAATCCACATTACAAGAAATATAACTTTAGAGCTGTTTACAACAAATAAAAGGGTAAGGAATATAATGGGAATTACTAACATTGCTATTATTCCGTATTTAATTCTGTCTTTGTTACGTTTGTGTTCTCTATAGTAATAGTCTTTAATCATATCTACTGATTTCGCAGCAGTATCTATATTTACAGATATTTCATCTTTAATATCAGACATAAACTCCTCCTCATTCATCAATTAATCTACATAAGTTTAGTATCGTGCATACGGTGATGCATATAATGATTGAGCTTCATAAATGGCTTTCTTAGGAAAAGACCAAGGAATAAAGTACCTATAACAAATAGCATAAGCTGTCCCATAAGTATGAAGTAATCATATCTGTAGAAACCACTTACACATTCTCTTATGGCATTGATTGCATAAGGGAATGGGAAATATATATATACATTTCTAAAGAATGATGGTAACAGTTCAATAGGGTATGTACCACTTGAACCAGCAATCTGAATAACTACGAGAACAACGGCTAAAGCTTTACCGACATCACCAAACGAAAGTGTAAGTGTATATATAAGTAATGTAAATGCAAAGCTTACAATTGATGCGGTAAGCATAAATATTCCAGGGTGAACACAGTATATTTTAAGTAAATATATATCACCAAGAACTGTTATAACTGCCTGTATCTGTCCCATAAGCCAGAATATTAAATATCGTCCGAAATATTTCTGTGTTAATGTAGCATTTTTAAATTCTTCCCTGTCATCAGGAGATGTCTTGATAAGTGCAGTAAGAAGAAGACCTCCAACCCATAAAGCAAGTGTTGTATAGAAAGGTGCTACTGCTGTTCCGTAATTAACGGCTTCGTATACATTTTCAGTTGTAACCTTAACAGGTGATGAGAAGAATTCGCCATATTCAGATGAATCCTTGTCAAGAAGCTTCTGCATAAGCTCATACTTTCCATCGTCTTTTAATGCAGCAAGCTCTGTATTGGCTTTATCTAAAGTATTCTGTACATTGCCGATAAGTTCCCCCATAGTATCTAATGTGAAATTAACACTAGAAAGTGTACTGTCTACGCCATTAATAATAGTACTTATGGCAGAAAGGCTGTCTGAAGCAGATACAAGTGAGTCGTAGATAGAGCTGATGGAAGTCTTAAATAATTCACCAGATTTGCCAACTGAATCGTTAATACTTGATGTAAGTATGCTATTAAGTGAATTAATAGAGTTCTCACACTGTACAAGTGCATCATCCATATATGTAAATATGTTAGCAGGGTCAGCCTTAGAGTCTGTATACCACTGTGTAAATGTTGTCATATTCTGTGCGGCTGTCTTAAGAAGTGCAGGCATAAGGTCAAGTGAACTTATAAGACTGTCATATAAGAACTGGTTATTACCGCCGTTATCATTATCAATATCTTTGAAATGTTCAAGTATTGGTTTAAGGCTGTTATTAAACTCATTATTAGCATTAATAACTTCATTCATTAAACTGTTAAGTTCGCCAAGCTGTTTGATAATATCAAGCTTGGTAACAAGTGTGTGATTATTCTTATAGTCTGCAATCTTTCCGCGTAATGTTTCAATTTTGCCGGTGAGCTTAGTGTTAATATCAGTTAATCTGGTAAGAGATGCACTGATATTGGCAGTATAAGCATCAATTGCATTGTTAGCTGTATTCTTTGAAGCCTCAATATTCTCTTCTGACATATTACTCTGCATATCAGATACAAGTGCATCTGTCTTTTTAAGAGTATCTGAAAGGTTGTCATTACTTGCATTAAACATACTGATTGAAGCGTTGTATTCAGATAAGTTATTGCTTATATCCGTTAATTTATCTGATATGTCAGATAATACATTGGTCTTTGTAAGAGAAGCAGCATCAGTTGAATTAAGAATTGTAACTACAACTGTTTCAATAAATGTTTCATTAATAGTTTCCTGTAAAGTAGACTTTCCAGATTGTGTAATCTTGCTGGCAATAGCGTTCTTCTTGGCATTCTCATAATATGTAACAGAAGGAGTTTCCATATTATCATTAAGGAAATTAATCATTGAACGGCTGAAATTATCGCCGATTACTATTGCGGCGTAGTACTTGCCGCTTTTAACTCCGTCAATTGTGCTTTCCATATCTTTTGTAAATGTCCAGCCGAGTTTGTCATTTTCTTTGAGGTTATCAATAATACTATTACCCATATTCTGATATTCGCCATCCATATCAAAACCAGTATCCTCAGAGTATACAGCAATCTTAATTGAAGCAGTATTAGCATAGGGATCCCAGTTAGAATAAATATTAAACCACGCATATAATGATGGAATAATACATAATCCTATGGCAATAATAAGTGCAAATATATTGCGGCATATGCCACGCAAATCTTTTATAAAAATACGCAGAATTGTACTCATATTCAATCTCCATTTACTATAATTTGACAGTTAATTATATCACTAGATATTAGGACATACAAGCTTCATAATTTTAAAAATCATATAAAAATCTCATAAAATTAATAAAGGCTCTGGACATTATTGTTATAGTAATGTCCGGAGCCTTTGTAAGCTTAATATGCTAAAGCTGATAATGAATATTTATTTAAATTGTATCAAGTGCTGCAGATATATCAGCAATCAAGTCATTTTTATCTTCAAGTCCGCAGGAAATTCTTATAAGTCCTGCTGGAACACCAGCTTCTTTTAATTGTTCATCATTAAGCTGTCTGTGTGTGGATGTTGCAGGATTAAGACAGCATGTTCTTGCATCAGCAACGTGTGTTTCTATTGCAGCAAGCTTAAGGTTCTTTAAGAACTTTTCGGCTGCTTCTTTTCCACCTTTGATTTCAAAAGATACTACACCACAGCCACCTTTAGGCATATATTTTTTGGCTGTTTCATAATATTTATTACTTTTAAGACCAGGATAGCTGACATATTCAACTTTAGGATGATTTTCAAGAAATTCAGCTACTGCCTGTCCATTTTCAACGTGGCGTGGCATTCTTACATGAAGAGATTCAAGTCCAAGATTAAGGATAAAGGCATTTTGTGGGGATTGTATACATCCTAAATCTCTCATAAGCTGTGATGTACACTTTGTGATAAATGCACCCTCTTTTCCGAATTTTTCTGCGTAAGTAATTCCATGGTAACTTTCATCTGGTGTGCATAGTCCTGGATACATATCTGCATGTGCCATCCAGTCAAAATTACCAGAATCAACTATTGCACCTCCGACAGCAGCTCCATGACCATCCATATATTTAGTTGTTGAGTGAGTGACAATATCAGCACCCCATTCGATTGGTCTGCAATTAATAGGGGTTGGAAATGTATTATCTACAATAAGAGGGACATTATGTGTGTGTGCAACCTTTGCAAATTTCTCTATATCAAGAACTGTAAGAGCTGGATTGGCAATTGTCTCACCAAACATAGCTCTGGTATTATGTTTAAATGCTGCATTAAGTTCTTCTTCTGATGCATCAGGTGAAACAAATGTAACGTCTATTCCCATTTTCTTGAAAGTAACTGAAATAAGATTGAAAGTTCCACCATATATTGATGATGATGCAACGATATGACTGCCACATTCACATATATTAAAAAGAGCAAAGAAGTTAGCAGCCTGTCCAGATGATGTAAGCATTGCGGCTGTTCCACCTTCAAGGGCTGCTATTTTGGCAGCAACGTGATCATTGGTAGGATTCTGTAGTCTTGTATAGAAATATCCTGATGCTTCCAGGTCAAATAGCTTACCCATATCTTCGCTTGTATCATATTTAAAAGTTGTAGATTGGATAATAGGAATTTGACGAGGCTCACCATTCGATGGTGTATAACCAGCCTGAACACACTTAGTATTAATAGAATAATCTTTCATAATGACCTCCAGTGTAAATTATAGAATAATTAAATATTACTAATGTTATGTTATAAATAAATTACCCTATAATTCTACAGGATTATAGGGTAAAATGCAATAATTATTACTTTATGAAGTTAGTCTTAGCCTCTCTTTCAGTAGCCGGGAGTGCGACACCTGCATTTTTACCAGCTTCAATACACTTTAACATCCAAGCCATATTATGAGCTACGTTGCGCATTGTCTGTAAGCCTTCTAAATCCATAACGGCTTCGTTCTCATTGCGGCCATAGACGTTATTCCAGTATGTAGAGCTTACTACTGGCATCTGTGATATTCCATAATATTTATTTAATACGTCAAATGAAGCAACTGTTCCACCACGTCTTGCAACAGCTACGCTTGCGGCTGGTTTAAAAGCAAAGGTCTTAGAACTTGAATAAAATACTCTGTCTAAGAAAGAGAGAATTCTTCCACTTGGGTGGGCATAATATACAGGTGTTCCAAATACAAACGCATCAGCTTCTTTTGCCTTGGCAATGAATTCATTAACATTGTCCTTAGTATATGCACAACCATCAGGTGTACATTGGTTACAGCCAATACAATCTCTTACTGCATCTGCACCAATCTGGAATATTTCATAGTCAATTCCTTCATTATTAAGAGCTTTTCCAATCTCATTAAGTGCTGTAAATGTAGTTCCATTGATATGTGAACTACCGTTTAACATTAATACTTTCATTATCATATGCCTCCTGATTTAATATCTTTTATTTGTTTAAACAAGTGTATATATTTTAAGCTTAAAAAGAAAAATTCTCAATACCTTGCATAATATATTTGATTAATATACTATTATATGGTGTGAAAATTATTAATTATTATGGAAACATTGATTATTGTTTAAAGGGAGCGTTATTAATTTATGAAGAATTTAAAAGGAACTTTTATATTATTGCTTGCCGCATTTATATGGGGTACAGCATTTGTTGCACAGACAAGTGCTGGTGATAATATTGGAGCGTTTACATTTAATGCCTGTAGGAATATTATCGGGGCATTATTTTTATTTATTGTTATTGCAATATTAGATATGAGAAAATATTCTGATAGATATGATAATCCAAGTGAGAATAATTACAATATATATAAGAAGAACTACATTATTAATAAGAAAGATTATTTAACTGATGCGAATAAATGGCCTATAAAAGAAGGTGTTATATGCGGAATTCTACTTTGCATAGCGATGAATTTGCAGCAGATAGGGATTAATACATATCCTGATGGAGTTGCTGTATCAGGGAGAGCTGGATTTCTTACAGCGACTTATGTTGTTATGATTGCGATTGTTTCAGTATTTATGGGACAAAAGCTTCATAAGCTTACCATAATAGCTGCATTTGTGTGTATTGCGGGAATGTATCTTTTGTGTATTGCGGGTGGAATTAACGAAATATATGTTGCGGATATATTAGAGTTAATGTGTGCTGTTGCATTTACAATACATATGTTTACGGTAGATAAATATGATAAAGCAGATGGTGTTAAATTATCCTGTATACAATTCTTAACAAGTGGAATATTGTCAGGAATATTAATGCTTATATTTGATAAAGCAGACATTAACAGCATTATGAAAGCAATAATACCAATATTATATGCAGGTGTTATGTCAAGTGGAATTGCTTACACTTTTCAGATTATTGGGCAGAAATATGCCAAGCCATCAGTGACTGCCATTGTATTGAGCCTTGAGTCGGTATTTGCTGCACTTGCAGGCTGGATTTTATTAGGTGAACATTTAAGCACAAGGGAACTTACCGGCTGTATATTAGTATTCACAGCGGTCATTATTGCACAGATACCACAATTTGCTCATAACGTTGACGATAGTAAACAACAGGTCATAGAATAAAATTATTGAGATGCTCTCTCCTAAATAGCAAGTTTTAAGTATTTAACTTACCTTTTTAGAAGGGAGCTAATTATTTGTTAAATGATTATTATCATTACGTTTATTTGACAGATTTATTGCTGTCTTCTGATTTTTCTGATTCGTCTGCTTTTTTAGCTTCATCTGCATACTGTTTTTTAAGTTTTTCTGATTTAAATTTATAAATGAGCAGTCCGGTTGGAAATGGAAGTACTGCAATTATAAATAAAAGCACTATTATTATTATTACTTTAGTTTCACTCATATGCACTCCTAATGTATTAATAGCTTTAATTTGATCAATTATAAAGTAAAGTTAGTGCCAAAAGTAAATCCGGCACTAACGTATATTGTTATGAATTAGATTGTTTTTGATTTACAATATATTTGATAAGAATAATTGTAAGAGTCATAAGCACAATACCTATAATTAAAGGAACTACAGGATTGTGTATGAAACCAGCAATTATATATGTTATAAATGATACTGCGGCAACAACAACTACATAAGGAAGTTGTGTCGATACATGGTTCATATGGTTACACTGTGCACCAGCCGATGCCATAATAGTTGTATCTGATATAGGTGAACAGTGGTCGCCGCATACAGCACCTGCCATACAAGCAGATATAGATATAATCATCATAGTATTATCAGTTCCAGAAAACGTATTAACAACAATAGGTATAAGAATACCGAATGTACCCCAGCTTGTTCCGGTTGCAAATGCAAGGAATATCGCTACAAGGAATATAATGGCTGGAAGGAAATTAAGCAGGCTTCCAGAAGCACCATTTACAAGACCTGCTACATATTCTTTAGCACCTAAGCTGTCTGTCATACTCTTGAGTGTCCATGCAAAAGTAAGGATAAGGATTGCTGGAACCATAGCTTTAAAACCTTCTGGTATGCAGGCAAATGATTCTTTAAATGGAAGAACTTTTCTTACAGCATAGAAGAATACAGTAATTACCATTGCAAAGAAGCTTCCAAGCATTAGTCCTACAGGAGCATCGCAATCAGAAAATGCTTCTATAAATGGCGTTCCGCTAAAGAAACCGCCTGTATATATCATACCTATAACACAGCATATAATTAATGAAACAATAGGAAATACAAGGTCAATAACCTTGCCGTTGCCTTTTATTACATCAGGATTAGCATTAGCATATGGCCTGTCAGGTGTTGTATACAAGTCACCCTTAGCAGCATTATCTTCGTGAAGCTTCATAGTACCAAAATCCACTTTTAATATTACAAACATAAGTAATGCGAATATTGTAAGCAATGCATAATAATTATAAGGAATAGATTTCATAAATACAGAAAATCCGTCCTCACTTTCAACAAAGCCTGTTACAGCGGCAGCCCATGATGAAATAGGTGCTATTATACATATAGGTGCTGCTGTTGCATCTATAATATAAGCAAGCTTTGCTCTTGAAATCTGGTGGCTGTCAGTTACAGGGCGCATAACACTTCCAACTGTAAGACAGTTAAAATAGTCGTCAATAAATATAAGTGCACCAAGAAGAATAGATACTAACTGAGCACCCGTTCTTGTCTTTATTCTTTTGGAAGCCCATTCGCCAAATGCACTTGAACCTCCTGCTCTGTTCATCATACATACCATTATTCCAAGAATTACAAGAAATATAAGTATTCCAATGTTAGCAGGATCAGATAACACACCTACAAGTCCATCATTAAATATATGTGTAACAGAAGTTTCAAAGCTAAAATGTGCAGTAAACAATCCGCCATAGAATAGTCCGCCAATTACAATACCTATAAAAAGTGAACTATATACTTCCTTAGTAATAAGAGCAAGTATAATGGCTACCAGAGGTGGTACTAATGACCAGAAAGTAGCATATAATACCGGAATGTATTCTGTAAGTTCGTTCATTAATGTATCTCCTATCTGAATGTAATTGTGTTATCAGCGGCATTCATACTTTCAACGATTGCAAGTGATTCAAGCTGATAACCTTTTTCCCTTATAATCTTTCCACCCTGCTGGAAACCCTTTTCAATCGCAATACCGATACCTTCAACGGTTGCACCTGCACTTTCAACAAGGTTAGTAAGACCAAGTAATGCACATCCATTTGCAAGGAAATCATCAATAATAAGAATATGATCCTCTGGAGATAAGAACTTTTTTGAAACAATCACATCGTATATTTTACTATGTGTAAATGACTGGATTTTAGTGCTGAAGTTATTATCATCAAGGTTAATACTTTTAGACTTCTTGGCAAATACAACAGGTACATCAAATTCTCTTGCAACGATAGCGGCAATACCGATACCACTTGCCTCAATTGTAAGGATTTTATTAATCTTCTTATCAGCAAATAGTCTTTTCCATTCCTTAGCCATTTCCTCGAAAAGTTTAATATCCATCTGGTGGTTAATGAAGCTGTCAACCTTAAGTACATTTCCTTCTCTTATAATTCCATCTTTTCTTATACGATCTTCTAATAATTTCATAATAGACCTCCGTTTTTTTTATAAGTAATATCCAATATCAAATTGAAATTAAGTTGTTGTATGTTCTACTGTTGTTTTGATTTGCGTCCTGTAAGCAGTGCTATAAGATATATTATAACAACAAGTAACACAGAAAAACACATCCAGCCGATGAATATGCTTAAAGGCTGTTTGCAAAAAGTATCATAGTAGCCTTTAATATAAACAATTGTAATTATCAAAGGTAAGATATATGCCATATATTTTCGAAACCATAATGGAAGCTTTATTCCTTCTCCAGTATTAGCCTCTTTAACAAAGCTATCAAATCCCCATCCGTTTTTTCTTGTACAGAAAAGAACTATAACAAGGCTTCCTAAAGGAAGAAGGTTGTAGGATACAAGGAAATCTTCCAGATCCATAATTGTTGTACCTGCACCTATAGGCTGTATACCTGAAAGCAGGTTATATCCAAGAATTGCAGGAATTGATAATACAGTAATAGCTATAATATTAATACCTACGGCTTTGGTTCGCTTACATTCTGTTATATCCATCCACATAGCTACGATTTCTTCAAACACAGCGATAATTGTAGATAAAGCTGCAAATGACATAAATAAAAAGAACATAAAGCCCCATATTCTTCCGCCAGTCATATTATTAAATACATTAGGAAGAGTTATAAATAATAATGAAGGACCACTGTCAGGGTTTACTCCGTATGCAAAGCAGGCAGGGATAATTATAAATCCAGCCATTAAAGCAACAAATGTATCTAGAAGTACAATGCTTACCGCCTCACCTGTAAGTGAACGCTTCTTATCAAGGTAACTGCCGAAAATCTCCATAGCACCGATACCTATACTTAAAGTGAAAAATGCGTGTGTCATAGCAGCAAATATGGCTTCGCCAATACCTGACTGATTAACTAAGCTTATATTAGGTACAAGATAGAACTTAATACCAACAGAAGCATTAGGAAGAACAAATGAATGAACTGCAAGAATTACCATAAGTCCTAAAAGAAGCGACATCATAACCTTTGTAATTCGTTCAACACCATTTTTAAGTCCAAGTGCACATACGCCAAATGATAAAATAATGGCGATAAATGAAAATATAAACATTATTCCAGGCTGTGATAACAGACCATTAAATGTAGCTGTGATTTCTGAACTATTAAGACCAGAAAGCTTACCGGATAATTCAAGAAATGCATAATAAATCATCCAGCCTCCGACCATAGTATAGAACATCATAAGAAGATACGAACCAATTATGCTCATCCATTTAAGACGATGCCATTTCGTGCCTTTCTGTTCAAGTACATCAAATGCTTTTCCCATACCTTTGCGGCTTGCTCGTCCAACTGAGAATTCACATATAAGAATAGGGAGTCCAAGAAGTGCTAAAAATATAAGGTACATAACTATAAAAGCTGCCCCTCCGTACATTCCACATATGTATGGAAACTTCCATACATTACCAAGGCCGATAGCACAGCCTGCTGATACAAGAATAAAACCTATTCTTGAACCAAATTGTTCTCTTTCTTTCATAAATTAATAAGTTCCTTTTCTATTATAATAAATCAATGAAATCAGGTTATCTGCTATTAACTAATAATACACAACCCATATAAAATTCATTATATAATATAAATAAAAAATAGTCACGAACAAAATTCATAAACCAGTCAAAAATGTTGCTAATACAGAAATAAATAATAGTCACCCCCGTGTGTTATGCGAGATGGGTGTCAAGAGGTCCGGTGGACTTCTGTTCTGACACGACCGAGGGGCGCTTTAGCGTTCCGAGAAGTCAAGAGGTCCGGTGGACCTCTGTTCTGACACGACCGAGGGACGCTTTAGCGTTCCGAGAAATCGAAGCCAAACTGTGAAGCAGTTGGGTTTCGAGAAGTGCCCCGCACTTCCCGGATGACAAAAAAGGACTTCCCATTCGGAAGTCCTTTTTGTTGTCTTACAGAGCGCGAGACGGGGATCGAACCCGCGACCCCCTCCTTGGCAAGGAGGTGCTCCACCACTGAGCCACTCGCGCATATTGTATTGTGTGTTTCGATTTATTTCTCGTGAACACAAGTGATATAATACACGTTAATATGTAATATGTCAACCCTTTTATTTTAATATTTTTAAATTTTTTGAAAATATTTGAAGGAAAATATAGATAAATGTGGAAATTTAAAATTTTATTTTCATATTGCATTTTTTTAGTCTTGATTATATTATTAAATATCTGATATGGAAACAGCTGATTGTAATTAATCTGTATACAATATGTTAATGTTGAATTAATTCTTATAAATAATATATCTGCTTTAAGAATTTTTTATTATCTGTTATCCAGTCAGTTATTATTAATATAAGGAAAGTGTGAAGTATATGAAATATAAAATGGCTGTATTTGATTTAGACGGAACATTGCTTAATACATTGGAGGATCTGGCAGATGCGGTGAACTACTCTCTTGCACAGTTTGGTATGCCTCAAAGAACTATAGAAGAAGTAAGGAATTATGTTGGTAATGGAATTCGTCTTTTAATAGAAAGAAGTGTTCCTAATGGAACCGATTTGCCGGTTATAGATAATGTGTTTGAATGTTTTAAGAAGTATTATCAGGAACATTGTAATGACAAGACAAAGGCATATGATGGAATTATTGATATGCTTAAAGAATTAAAGCAGTCAGGGATTAAGCTTGCAGTGTTGTCTAATAAAGCACAAAATGCTGTGACTAAATTATGTGATATATATTTTGATAATCTTCTTGATATTACATTTGGTGCAAGAGAGGGCATAGCAAAAAAGCCCGCTCCGGATGCCTTGTTAGAATGTGCTGCAATAGCAGACATTGCATTAGAAGATATAGCTTATATTGGAGATTCAGATGTAGATGTGCTAACAGCACGAAATGCAGGGGTTGACTGCATAGCTGTATCGTGGGGCTTTAGGGATAAAGGAGTGTTAATTAAGGCAGGAGCTGATAAAATAGCAGATAATATACAAGTTTTAAAGGCAGAACTTTTATAGTCAGATTGAATAAAATATATTAAAATTTCAATTGCGAAATATATTATAATATGATAAGATACATACAGAACGAATGTTTGGAAAATATGTTCTGCATGTATCTTTTTTATTATTATCGAAAGAAGGTGGGAGTTGTGGTTATTAAAGAAGACCTAAGTATTATGGATAAGCTGACGATTTTATCTGATGCTGCAAAGTATGATGTATCGTGTTCGTCAAGTGGCGTTGAACGTGGTAACAATGGTAAAGGCATAGGCAATTCTAAAGCGTGTGGAATATGCCACAGCTTTAGTGCAGATGGCAGGTGTATTTCTCTTTTAAAAATACTTCTTACGAATGAATGTATATATAACTGCCGCTACTGCATTAACCGTTCGTCTAATGATGTTGTGAGGGCTACATTTTCGCCTGAGGAGATATGTGAGCTTACTATGCAGTTCTACAGACGTAATTATATAGAAGGATTATTTTTAAGTTCAGGTATAATTATCAGTCCTGATGAAACAATGAAGAGAATGTTAGAAACGGTTATTCTTCTAAGAAAGAAATATAATTTTGGCGGATATATTCATATGAAGGCAATTCCTGGAGCATCAGATGATATCATTAAGTTCGCTGGCTGGTTTGTTGACCGTATGAGCATTAATCTTGAGCTTCCAACTAATGCAGCACTTAAAGAACTTGCTCCATCTAAATCAAGACAAAGTATTTTACATCCTATGAATATGATTAAGAATAACATACATATGAATAGATATGAGCTTGGTATGAAGCATACGAACAATTATTTGTCAGATGTTTATAATATGTATAATGCATTTTCTGATGATATAAGTAATGAGATATTAGACACTATGTTTAATGATGGATTGGCTGCCAATAACAGATTAAACATTAATAATAGATTGAATACTGGTAATACTGAGCTATCGGCGGGACATAGATATAAAAGATATGTTCCAGCAGGACAGAGTTCACAGATGATTATTGGTGCTACCAAAGAGACGGATTACCAGCTTGTTACGATAGCACAGAATTTATACGACAAATACGATTTAAAGAGAGTGTTTTATTCAGCGTTTGTTAATGTCAATATGGATGAGTCGCTTCCACTTCAGGAAGATGGCAAGGGTGTGCCTTTGCTTAGGGAACATAGGTTATATCAGGCGGACTGGCTTATGAGATTTTATGGATTTAAGTCATATGATCTTCTTAGTGAAGACAATCCTAATTTTAACGCATTTTTAGACCCTAAATGTGACTGGGCAATACGTCACCTTGATATATTCCCGGTAGAGATTAATACAGCACCTTATGCCCTGTTATTAAAAGTTCCCGGAATAGGTGTGAAATCAGCAAGACGTATTATTAATGCAAGACGAATGTCTATATTAGATTTTACTTCTTTAAAGAAAGCCGGAGTTGTATTAAAAAGGGCTGTTTATTTTATAACCTGTAATGGCAGAATGATGAATAATATACGAATAGATCAGGATTATATTACTAATGCTCTTATTGATAATGACAAGAAGAAAATATATGACATAGAACATAAAGACTGCTATAAACAGCTTTCTTTATTTGACTGCAATGTAATATCAGAATGATACGAATGTTTTTATTATAATTGTGAATAATAAATATTAGAACAATATAAAGAGACATATTAGAATAAAATAATATATTTATCAGGATAATTATAGAAGAATTTGTAATTTGAAATATTTATATGGAACATAGAGATAGAATAAAGATTAGTAAGAAGAAAGGATATGATCAGCCAGTATTACTACCAGCTGATTAGTTAAGTGCATAGTATTATGGATGTTTATTTATGTGATAATTCTATAGAGGGGATATTTTCAGCAATATATAAAGCCTGGGAGGCAGGAACAAGCCATACTGATGTAAGATGTGCAGATGTTGTTTCTAACTATTCATTATTTGAGAACTATATAAATATCAGGACAGATTTAACCTTATCAGATAAAGTTGCCAATACAATAAAGCTAAAGCTGTCTAATGATATATATGAGATGATATTTACTGTTGCACAGTCAATCGCAGATAATAAGGCCTCAGTAATTTATCATTGTTTGCAGAGAATGTTTAAATATGGAACTTCAGTATTGCATAACATTAATGATGAATACATATTCCAGTTTAATAAAATATATAAAAAGGCAGCTAATGAAGCACACTTTTATATAGAGATACTTCGATTTAATGAAAATGCTAATGGTTTTCTTACAGCCAGAATAGAACCTGATAATAATATTATATATATGATTATTGATCATTTTAATGACAGACTGCATTGAGAGAATTTTTTGATATATGATGTCAGGAGAAATATTGCGTATATACATATGAATAATAATACAGCATTTTTTTATAATGATTATAATAATGAATTATTAAAACAGCTTGATGATTTTTCAGATAATGAAAATGATATTCAGAATTTATGGATAAGATTTTATAATACTATAGCAATAAAAGAACGTGTCAATTATAAATGTCAGATAAATATGCTTCCATTAAAATATAGGAAGTATCTGCCAGAATTACCTATAAAAAAGGGGATCCCACCAAACAATAATTAATAACTAATTATCATCCAGCGGGATATTGGGGAATTGTATTGAGCTCATATCAAGCTCTTTCGATTGTTATTATAACACATAGCAGATAATTGAAAAGTACTATCTTTTTCCTAGTACTATCAATTATAATATATATTATATAATAATACTAATGGCTTGATGTTTAATTCAATTCATTAGTATATTTATGCGTTGATACTTATGATACTATAGTCAACAGCCTGTTTGTATGTATCAGAGTTAATTATTTTATCATATCTTGTAATCCATTTGGTTGTTATTCCAGCGTAGCTTGCAACCAGATCTTTTGAAGCTCCACCCGATAACATATAACATATTGCGGCGTGACGAAGGGTCTGCATTGTGAATTTGTTATTTAACATACCTTTTTCTATATTAAGTTTACAATATTTTTCAAGAAGTCTTTCTGTGTCCCTTAATTTAATTCGTGTTTTTCTTTTATTAATAAATATTGCACCTTCTATTATATTATTATTACATATATATCTGTCTAATAATACAGCAACATCATCTGGAACTTTAATTATTCTTGATATACGATTATTGCCTTTTGGAGGATAATTAATATACATTTCGTCATTGGAATTAATTGCAATATATTCTTTATTAAGGCTGCATATTTCCGTGTTAGTCAATGCACATTTGACGGCAAGGGATAATATTAAAAATGCTTTCTCATCATTATTTTGTTGTATTGTTTCCATAATATTGTTTATTTCATTAAGTGTTGGTATATCATTGTCTGTTAATAACTTATCTTCTTCTGGAATAGAAATTTCCTTGAAATAATTAGTATATTCCTTTCCGTGATTACTCATATTAAATTCAATAAAATTACATACAGATCTTATTACGGATAATCTCATTACACCGGTAGAGTATTTTAATTGATTTTTGCTTATCTTATTTAATATATGTTCATAATAAGTCACAGCATCAGTATGACTTAACTCTAATGGGTCGTGGCCAACTACTTTATCAAAATTCTTTACAACATTCCAATATTCTTTTCGTGTACGAGCTTTTAAATTAGTTTCATAATATATCCAAATAGTATTCTTAAATGTATCAGAAATCATAACATAAATACCTCTTATATCTTTTCAACACAACAAAATAATCTTATCTGTGTGCTATTGATTTTTTACATAATATATAATACAATATATGACGACATATGTCTATATGTTAACCAAAACTCACACCACCACTCTACTTCAAAATAAACACAACAAAAACCAAAGTAATTAAGAAAAGCTTCCTGGTGTGAACCTACTATTTGATTTTTGTGTTTATATTTTTTATAATTATGAGTACAATTACTATATAAATTGTTAGATATAATTAATCGAAGATTATGCTATTTACATAAAGAGCAATAACACACTGGACAGACTATATTATAATCATCTATCCATATTCTACTCTTCCACTATCTGCCAATTAATATATAGAATAAAATGAAAATTATATTTGTTGTTATATAAGGAGATATATTATGGAACAATACTCTCGCCGATTTATTGAAGAATTAGCTAATCACATTGATCCAGTTATTATTGATTATTTCAATAAGAAAAGAAATTTGTTAAACTTCTCTGCTGAAAATGTAGCTGAGTTAATTGATGAAACTCTTATGGAATATCTTGATGGAAAGACCAGCCGTGAAGATTTAGTACCTATAATTAATAAGGTAAAGAAATCACGTTTACAAAAAAGATCACGTTGGTACAAATCATACATTAATGATATTGATACAATCAGCATTGACGATGCCAAACACCCTTTAGCTACTGTTGTTGCTATGGCAAAGACTCTTCCTGTTGAAGATTATACTAAAATGTTTGGAGATAAAGATTTACAGGAAATTATCGAAGATAAGAAAAGAGCTGCAACAGAATGGAAAAATGATTCCAATACTCTTTTAATTGATTTCCCAGGTATTTCATCTTTTACTTATAACTCAATATATAATTCTTTAAAGAATGATTTGATTATTAGTGCTTGGAAATACATAGAAAGTGAACTTGCTGGTAATATTGACTCATACCTTCGATTATTCCCTGTTGACTTAGTTGACAAACCACTTTTCAGTCCTTCATCTTTTACATTAATGATGGAAACAGCATCTGATAATCTGCTAAAAGAAATTATCAGAGATGAAGAAGGCCGTGAACTTTTGGAAGTGACTGTCAACAGCGGCAAACTTACTCCACCAAAGGCTATGGATTCTAATGACCTGAAATTAGTTAATGCTTTTATATCTAATATTAATATGCAGGAATTCTCTAAAGAGAAATCTGTAGTAGTCGATCTTAATACTCTTGGTAAAGAAATTGTCGATTATCACGTTGGTAAAAATGTGCTCAAGAAAATTTCTAATTCTTGTAGAAAGCTTGTAGAGTACAATTTCTATTATGAGGAAGCTGGCAGTAAAATCTATTTCAACTTATTTGATAATATTGTCATCAAAGAAGATGCTGAAAGACCTTATGCCATAGCTCAATTTGGTGAGGTACTAAGTAACGCTATTATAAAGAAAAAGTTAATCTCTATAACTTCTGCTTCTTATGATGTTCTTGATAATAACCTTTCAAGAATTATATGCTATGCAATGAAATGTGAACAGATTGCTAATCAGGAAACATTGATGAGTGAATATAGTTATACTTACTTCCAGAAGATTGTTCGATTTAAATTAAAAAATAAAAAGAAGAACTTACAATTAATTCAGGAATCTTTACAGGAATTTGTAGATAACAATATTGTAATCGATAGCTTTGAATTAAAAAATGGTGTATTTATTATTAACTTCCTTCCATTATCGGAAGCTGAAATTCAGGATTTGAATTTTGATAAAACTAAGATGATAGACAATGCTCATTAATAGACGAAATAGGGATTTTTTATTATAATTATTTGCCGTATGTTTTTACATACGGCTTTTTTATGTGAGCCTTACAGAGAGCTCTTATGTAAGCCCTATGAAGTTCCTTTTGTACACTGTAAGTCTCACATAAGAAGCTCCGTAAATTTTATAGCATACATTCTCCTAGTTCCTTTTGAAAATATGTGCAATGCAAAGAACTGCCTTTGTCTGAAACCGTATGCCAGATGGTGTAGTGGATAGATAGAATAATTACTTGCCTGCCACTCTATTTTAATCAAATCAGAAACTATAAATGTCTACATATTTATCATCATAATTAAAGTGTAGATAATTAATTGATAACTAAGAAAATTTTATTGTACTTTTTTTATTTACTTAATTATCTGTATTTCTTTAAGTTTTGTCGTGTTTTTTTTATTTTTATCAGATAAATCTTTTATATATCCCTTAAAATAGGCATTTGTTATTTTTTTATTACAATTTTACTGTTTCTAGCAGCATTTTTTAAATAATATGTTAAATTTATGTAGATATTTTTAGAGTAAAAAACTTAGTTTTTATTTTTCAATGTAGATATTTTTAGAGTAAATTTTTAAAAAGTAGATATTTTTGGAGTAAAATATCATTTTTTTATTGATTTTTCTCCAATTTTCTATTCTATTTATATATTTATATATTGTATATAAATACTTTTTCTACATTTTTTTTTTGAAATTTTATCCACAATGTCTACATTTTGGGCTTAAATACTGATTTTCCTTAAAATACCACTACCCTATGTGGATAGCTGTTAACTATATGTAGATAAAAAAGTAGTAAAATCCACAAAATATTTATTTTGACTTCTACAAAAAAAATTTTATTAAATTAAGTAGATAATTTTAGAGTAAAACACTTTGATTTTGTGGATAAGTAGACAATTTTAGAGTAAAACAAGTTAAAAAATACACTTATGTGGATAAATTTTGAGTAAAAACAAGAATTTGATTTTATTTGATAATATTGTTAAATTATCCATAAAAAGGAGGTGGGAATTTTGGATAATTTTACAAATATAGGCAAAGCTGTATTAATTCAGGCTCTTGGTATTCAGCAAAATTACACAACAATTATTGATTCTTCTGTTGAAGTTACCGATTACTCAAATGATAACTGCTCTACTTGTAAATATAAAGCAATTATCGAATCCTTCTCCAGCGATAATGATATCTACAAAATGGCTATTGATAATTGTAACAATTGTCCACATAGAATTCTCACAACTAAGAACGTAACTAAAAAGATATATCATAATGAAAAAAATCGTTATGGCTATAGACCTATGTTAAAATCAAATGCACTTAAGCTATTTATGTTATTACATTTTTATCATCCGGATCGTTTTGGGATTATAAAAGAAATTAATATCAAAGAATTGGCATCTATTCTTAAATGCAACATAAAGACGATTTGGAATAATCTTGACATATTATCATCTTATACTTATATATCATATTCCAAAACTTCATCATCTATTATTTCATTGCTTATCAATGATTATGAGAATTATTACCTTCCTGCTAACAAAAACGGCAGGGGATTTTTAGTGCTTTCTAAGGAATTAATTACTAAACTTTTTGATATTAATTCAATTGTAACATTAAGAATTTACTTGCGTGAGCTTATCAACCTTGATAGTTCTAATCTTAAGGGTCAGGCAAGCGTGGATCACAAATCAATATCTGAAATAAGACATATGCTTCCTAAGTATTGCAAGCCTTGCATTATAAAACAACATATGTCTAATTCAGATGCTGATATTTTTAATGTCACTATTAATGATAATATCATAAGATTTGAAATTTCTTCAAGATATATTGCTAAGAAGCAAAAACAAATTCTATTAGAAGAAAATATTGACCGGTTAAAGTCATTTATTAATGATTTTAATACAGTAATTCCTAACATTAACTCAGGTGATATTCCACCTGTACGTTTTAGAGAATTTATTAATATAGACACTAATATATCAAATTATAAATTGATTAAAATCAGTAAACTTGATTTGGAGGATTTAGCAAATATTGCTGTTCACTACTCTTTCGATTTATTAATGTATGCGTTAGCAGATATCTATAGACAATATATAGTGTATGAACGATCCATAAAAAATATTCCTGGTCTTGTATCAACGATAATTCGTGCTAATGTTAGTAAATTAAAAAAGGCTGCTTAAAAAGCAGTCTTATTTTCGTGTCTTGTATTCGATTTTTATATCAATATATGTGATATTCTTAATTAATTTTAATAAAAAAAGCAGGCTGCTCATTTTTTTTATTTTCTTTTTTTCAATTTTTATGAATGATTCCTTTTATAATTTATTTAATATATAATTAAAATACTAATTTAACAAATTTTGATAACATTTATATTGAAGATTTATTAACATATGGAAACTTTTCAACCTTTTTTTTATCCTTTTCGACTATAATAATTATTAAAAAGACATTTTATGAAAATAATAGACCAGAATAATAATTAATAGACTTGTTTATAAAAAAAATATTCTTCAAAAAAAATTATCCGACTTTGAATTAGTAACTAATGAACTATAAAAAATTGTTGAAAGCCTTATAAATACTGTGTCTATGTTAATTTAATTTATCAATATATGTTAAATATATGTATTGTTGTATATATTAATATGGATATAGATAGATAAATAGATAAATAAATAGATAAATAAATAGATAAATAAATAGATAGATAGATAGATAGATATTTATATGATTATGATTAATAATAATAATAATATATCCCCAACTCCAATGTTAATATTATTAAAATTGGGGACATAATATATTAATTATTGGTTAGTGAATTAATAAAATCAGTTAATCTTTGATTTAAAATTTCTACTCTTATTTTTAAATCAGTATCATTTTTTATAATAGACTTGTTATTCTTAATGATATCAAAGTTTGATTCAAATAATGCAAGTGCCTGTTCTGTTTTAGCAATTGAAGATATTCTTTTTAATTCGTTATCTGAAATTGTTGTCTTGCGTTGTTCTTTCTCACGTTGCTGCTGCTTCATCTTTTCCATATTACTTTCAAGACGTGCCTTTTCCTTTTCAGCTTTGTTCTTAGCCTCAGTCATATATCGAAGTTCCTCTTCAATATCTATTTTGGAATTGGATTTATCAGTATTTGTAGAAATTTCATTTATTTTATTTTCAAGAATTTCTAAAGTTTCATTCTTTTTGTTAAGCTCTCTGGTTACTTCTTCTAATTCCTGCTTATATTTGGCAGCTTCTTTAGCACGTTCTTCAGATATCTTCTTGATAGATTGAAATTCTGCATTTTCAATGTTGCCATTTTTTTGAAGAATATTTAATATACTCTTCTGTGCATCCTCATCAAGCTTACCAAATTTATCAGCCTGGTTAAGATCTATGCCATTGTTATTGAGTAATTCACTTAATTCAGGAATAAGCTTTTCTGCTGTTGTATATTTGCGGGCTTGTCTTTCTGATATATTAAGCTGTTTGGCAATCTCTGCATTGATATTTTTTATTTCGCCGTTTAACTTTTTAGCTTCATAAAGTTCTTTTAAACGGCTTACTTCCCATCTTTTAACTTCCATTGAAGATTCTCTTACATCGTGGTTGGCTGAGATAAGCATAATTTCTTCGTCAATTTCAGTAATATCAGACTTTTCAACTTTACAGGGAATTCCAGCAGGAAAAAGTGTCTGGTAATCCTTTTCATCCATTTCTGATATGGCGTGATATCTTCTTTCACCAGAGATAAGACGATATATATCTTTGTCAGAATCATATAATACAGATAAATTGTGTCTTAGACCGTTAACAAGTATACTTTCTTTGAGTGCATTAATGCCATCCTGCGCATACATTTCATTTTTAGGGTTAGATACAATTTTATCTTTAGGAATATATTTAAAATTGTATTGTGTCTTTGCCTGAATTTCTTTAAGTTTTTCTCCACCGTCAGAATTAAGGATACCTGTTTTAGTACCACCAGCAGTAAATGATTTCTTAGCCATTATTTCTTCTCTCCTTTAAGATATTTTGCTAATTCTCTGTAATGTTTATTATCCATAAGTCCAAGATAATTAACTAATTCTATGTAATCTTGAGCTGCGGTGCTTCTCTTATCATATGTGAGTAATGGTTCAAACAATGTATTAGATTCATTGACGGCAATGCAATTTCTTATTGACACAGGAAGGAATTTGTCACCAAACATATTCTCATAACTTTCAAACATTTGTTTATATAAGGTTGTTCTTCCTGCCACTCTGGTCATAAACATACCTGCAAATTCAATAGAAAGTGCATATTTGGCATTGAGATCTTCAATCGTATCAAAAAGTGACATTAAACCATCATATGAAAAATTATCAACACATATAGGTGTGATGATTTTATTGCTGGCACACATAGCACATGTTGTAAGGTATGATTTAAAAGGTGAGTTGTCTATTATAATATAGTCGTAATCATCTTTTAATAGACTAAGATTATGTTTAAAACATAATTCTACATTAGATTCTTTACTCTCATCGTATATTTTATATATAAGATTGTTTAATTCTCTTGAGGCACAAAGTATAGATATATTTTCATAGTCTGTTGTAGAAATGTAATTCATAACAGTAGCTTTATCATCAAATTTACTACAAAACAGCTGTTCATAGTCAATATTCTTACCTTCTTCACTTTTGCCAAACATTTTACTTGTATTCATCTGTGGATCTAAGTCTATCAATAATATAGAATAGCCAGAAATAGATAAAATCTGAGCAATTGTTATGGCTGAGGATGATTTTCCAACACCCCCCTTTTCGTTAATTAAACTTATTACTTCGCTCATTATTGACCTTCTTTCATTAAAATCTAATTTTATTATACAACAAAATTACGTTTTATCAATATAAAAGTTACATTATTTAAAAATATTTATGTTGAGTTTTTTTGTGAACTCAGTTCAATTTTTATAAATGTAGAAAAATATTTTAAAATATTTTTACTGTTATTTGTTTATTCACATTTATATATAGATATTAAAACATTATCCAATAATTTTATGTAATAAGTAAATGGGTTTCCAAATATTGATAAATAAATTTAAAATATAATAAAGTATATTTATATAATAAATCAGAATAAATTACTTAATATTTTTGATATATATTATTTTGTAGTAATCTATTATATATGCTTAGATTATTTCTTATATAATTATTTCTTAATTCAATTTTGCCGAAAGATATGAAATTAATAATAAATTCATTATTATAATTAATATATAGTCACTTCCTTTATGATTTACATTGATATCAAATTGTAATGATTGTAATAATAGATTGTAATGATAGTGTTATAAAGAATTTTAAGGATTTTTAGATTCTATATAATAAAACTCTGACATAGAAAGCATATATAGATATGCATAATATAATTGATGGATTAAGTGAGTATTTACGCATAAATAAAATAGAAAGAATACAAAAATAATAAAATGATTTATAAAAAATTATGAACTGAGTTCAAAATTATAATGATATAAATGAGTATTTATAATATTATACACAGCTAAAAGTGAACTGAGTTCAATAAATAAAATTATCTATATGAATTATATGGTGGGATTCTATGTCCAAATTATATATTTGATATTCAATTATAATTCTATATAAACAAAGCATTATGCACATACATAATATTAAGTTATCAATTTGAATTTGTTTATCAATATTAATAATCTAGTTTAATTGTTATATATGATTATTGGATAATGCTTTAATATCTATATATAATTATAAATAAAAAAATTACAGCAAATATATTATTAAATATAATTGAATTAATTCATAAAGTGGTATTATACATATTGATAAGACATATATTATAAGGAATATAATAAAGTGAACTGAGTTCACTTTATTTGAGTACTATTATTGAAAAGTGATTAATAATACATAATACCAATAATATATTTAATTATAATAAATCTAAAACAATATAATTAAATCTAAAATATTATAACTAATGAAACTTATATAATCTATACAATTATAGTAATCAGTAACGATATTACAAACAAATGTTTTAAGTTCCACGTGAAACATTTATATTGCTTTTAGATTATTAAATAATCATATATAGTTGCAGATTATATTTGCAATTATGTAACTACCACACACATTTAATTGATTTTTTATGGATATTTCAACTCATAACATTTATAATATAAGAACACTAACAGATATTGGCTGATGAACAATAATAATTATTAGATAAAGCACACATCAGACGGCCGTACTGTAAAACAATAAAGTATTATTAAATGTATAATATGAGCATTAATACATATAGATTAGGCGTTGATAATTAGAATAAATACTAAAAAATTCTAATAGTTAAAGCTTGTATTTACAGGTGTAACAAGTGATAATCACTAAAATATTAATATAAATTAACTAATACTAATCAGCTGATATGCTTTTATTTAAACATACACATAGTTAACATATAATGAATATATTGAGGAATATAGATAATGATATATAAAGAAAGATATAAAGTAGAGTTAGAGGATATTGGAAGAGAGAATAAGATAGACAACAAAAGAATCGTTACGATTATGGAGGATATTGCTGGTTCTCATTCAGATAAGGTTGGATTGGGGGTATCGGCATCTGCTATTAATAAAAAGGCGTGGGTATTGCTGGATTGGAAGATAAAAATCCTTAAAAGACCAGCTTACAATGAATATATAGATGCAAGCACATGGTCTAGAAAGTCTGATAGACTATGTGCATTTAGGGATTTTGAATTATACGACCAGAATGGTGAGTTATGTGCAATAGGTACTTCAAGATGGCTATATATGGATTTGGTAAGACGCAGACCTATTATTTTAGACAACAAAATGAACGATATATATGGTACTGAAACAGAAAAAAATGTATTCGATGAGGAGATAAAGAAGATAGAGCTTCCTGATTTGGATAATCTGCCAGATAACATTATGGTTACAGAAAAGCCATATTTAATACAGAGAAGAGATATTGATATTAATGGACATTTACATAATGTCAGCTATTTGGAAGCAGCATTAGAAGCTGTTCCAGAAGATATTTATAAAAATGTAGATTTTAACTATATAAGAATTGAATATAAAAAAGAAATCATGCAGAATGATAACATAAAAATAAAATGTCTTACAGATAATAATTATAACTGCCTTGTCATATTTGAAACAGATAATAAAATGAATGCAGTAGTTGAATTGAAATTATTATAGGTAACTATATAGAAAAAGTAATACTGTTGAAATTAAAAAGTATAATTATGTTGAAATCACAGTATATAACTGTATTTGTAATATAAAACTATATTATGTGACATAAATCCAATATTGTATTAAAGAATATATTGTAATATAAACATTATGTTTAAATGATAAAATAGATGATATAATGAGCACAAGAGTGCTCATCTTAAAAGTTCCTTACGGAACTTTATATGTGCTGAAAAGCTGCACAAAAAAATGATATAATATGACTACTTCGTAGTCACTTAGAAGTTTCTTCGAAACTTCATATGCGTGGAAAAGCAACGCAGAAAATATGATATAATGAGCACAAGAGTGCTCATCTTAAAAGTTCCTTACAGAACTTTATATGTGCTGAAAAGCTGCACAAAAAAATGATATAATATGACTACTTCGTAGTCACTTAGAAGTTTCTTCGAAACTTCATATGCGTGGAAAAGCAACGCAGAAATTATGATATAATATAAATTATAAAATAAATGTATAATAACAATATAAGCTTAAATACAGTTAGAAATTGATTGAACAGAGTAGTTTACGATTAGACCAGTTATTGATATATAAATTTAAATATAGTTAGAAATTGATTAATGGATTTATAATTTAAAAGCTAACAGATTGATAGATTAATAAATAAAAGAGGAGCTGATAATAATGGGATTTATTAATAAAGAAAAGGTCTTAAGAGGTGTTGGTAAAGCTGTTGACGTCACTAATAATGCGGCGGATAAGGTTACAGATTATGTAAAAGAAAATGAACTGGATAAGAAGGCTAAAAGTATGGCTGATGAATTTGGTGATGCAATGAAATCAGTAGGAAAGAGCTTAGAAGATACATTTTCTAGTATAGTAGGAAAGAAGTAAATATTTCAAATAAAACAATGCAAATAGAATGATAGACAAAATTATTAATACCAAGTTCACAATAATTCAGAGTAAATATTATTAAATATATTTTAAGCATCTGGATTCACGGAGGATTTAATGGATATATTTGATATAATTGGTCCGGTTATGGTTGGACCATCAAGTTCACATACAGCTGGTGCGGTAAGGATTGGATATATATCCCAGAAGTTGATGGGAGAACAGATAAAGGAAGCAAATATTTTGCTGTATGGTTCTTTTCTTGATACAGGAAAGGGACACGGAACTAATAAGGCTATAGTTGCAGGACTACTTGGAATGCAGCCTGATGATATGAGAATACCACATAGTATGGAGATTGCCGAAAAAAAAGGAATAAAGGTGACATTTGGAAAATCAACGCTGAAAGAAGCACATCCTAATAGTGCACAGATTATATTAACAGGTATTTCTGGAAAGCAGCTTGAGGTTGTAGGTGAGTCACTTGGTGGTTCAAGAATAAATATCGCACAGATTGATGGAATAACAACGAATTTTTCGGGAGATTATCCAACTTTAGTTGTGCATAATCAGGATCAGCCGGGGCACGTTAGTGAAGTGACATCAATGCTTGCACACAAATCCGTGAATATTGCAACTATGCAGTTGTATCGTTCTAACAGAGACGGTGATGCAGTAATGGTTCTGGAATGTGATCAGGAGATACCACGCGAAGGCATAGAATGGCTCAAAAAGGTTGAAGGAATAACTAAAGTAACATATTTATCGCAAAAGGGAGATTAAATAATGAATTATCATTCTATAAATGATTTGGTGGAATTATGTCATAAGAACAATGCACAGATATGGCAGGTTATTATGATGGATAATGCACACGAGCGTATGGTTTCCGAAGATAAGATTTTTGAAAATATGCGTCTGATGTATAAAGCTATGAAAACTGCAGATAATAATTATGATAAATCTCTTAAGTCACCAAGCCGGATGGCAGGTGGTGACGGAGAGCTGATGTATCAATATAACAAATCAGGCAGGAATATATGTGGAGATTTTGTAGGAATGGTTATGGAAAAAGCTCTTAAAATGGGAGAGTCTAATGCGTGTATGCGTAGAATAGTAGCTGCACCTACAGCGGGGTCTTGCGGAGTAATTCCAGCGGTATTTATATCATATGAAACATATTTTAAGGCACTTGAAGATGATATGGTTAAGGCGTTGCTGATTGCTTCAGGAATTGGAGCAGTTATAGCAGAAAATGCTTCTATAGCCGGGGCATCAGGAGGCTGTCAGGCAGAGATTGGAAGTGCAAGTGCAATGGCGGCGGCAGGGTTGACATTTCTTCAGGGAGGAGATAGCCTGCAGATAGTTAATTCGAGTGCATTGGCATTAAAGAGTATGTTAGGTCTTGCATGTGATCCGGTATGTGGACTTGTAGAAGTTCCTTGTATTAAAAGAAATGTTGCGGGAGCTATGAATGCAATAACGGCTGCACAGATGTCTATGGCAGGTATTAAAAGTGTAATATCACCAGATGAAGTTATTGATTCAATGCAGAGAATTGGTGCGGCAATGCCATCAAGTTTAAAAGAAACAGCCAGAGAAGGTCTTGCTATAACACCAACGGCAGAATTAATTAAAAGAGAGCTTGACAAAGTGACAGATTAATTATTATAATAATAACACAGGACAATAAATCATTAAAAAAGTATAAAAAATACAATTTTTCAGTTGCTATATTAAAAGTAACCTATTATAATATGTAAAAGTGTCAGGTAGATATTAATAATTGTTTTGCATATTGATATTTAACTGATGAGAAAGATTTTATTATTTAATGTTAATTTAGGTTAATTATTAATTGACAATATTTAATAAGATATTATAATAGATAGTGTCAGGTTATGATATTTGAAAGTTAGATGATGTTTGTTTGGTTATATTTTTGAGAACCTGATACTAAGTTTAATTTGGACGAAAGTATATTGGACAATCTCCAAAGCCAATATGCTTGACTATATTTCTATCCCCTCTACTCATCCCCGGTCACCCCAGACCGGGGAACTTTTTTATTTATAGAACACTTGCTGAATGTGATTAATTTATATCTAATAATACAGGAAAATATGTGCAAAAAGAGTAGAAAAATGTAGAACATTTATATTTATTTATGTTATAATACTTCAACGATATGAAATGATATATTCTATGTTATATAAGAAACTAGGAGGTTATGGTATGGAAGATACAACAAAGGTTGATGCTGAATCTACGATGCCTGAAGCAGATAGCGAGGAAGCTGTATCAGAAGTGGATAAGAAGGTAAAAGTTCCAAAGTCTAAAAGATTTGGAAAGAAGGAATCAGCTAAGCAGCCTGTAAAAGATAAATTGAAAGCTGACAAGCCTAAGGTTGTTAAGAGTAAGTCTAAGAAGTCAGTTAAGAATAAGGATATTTCTAATGATAATAACACATCGAATGAGTATAGACAGCCGGGACTTAAGATGAGTATTAAAGCAAGACTTATAGCTAGTTCTGTTCTTCCTACAGTTGTGGGTATTACAGTAGTGCTTATTATTGCAATTGTTAATATGTCAGCTGGTATGAATGCAGAGGCATCTAATGGACTTGTGCTTCTAGCAGAGGCAACAAAGTCAAGTTATGATAATACATATTCTGGTGATTGGCGTGTCGATAATAATGGTAACATTTTTAAAGGTGATACTAATCTTTCACAGAAGCAGGACGGAATTGATAAGTTTACAGATGATAATGATGCAGATATTGCAATCTTTTATGGTGTTGATTCCAAGGTAACATCATTAAGAGATTCTAATAATAAGAGAATGTTGAGCCTTAAAGCACCAGATTCAGTATGGGAAAAGGTTAAGACAGGAGAGACATATAAAGCAGATCATATCGATATTGATGGAGTTGATTATACAGGTGTATATCTTCCATTAAAGAATTATAACGGCAATATTGTGGGTATGTTATTTGCTGGAGAACCAAGAACAGCTATAACATCATTTATTATACAGAGGGTTATAGCACTTGTGGGAGTAACAATTATTGTTCTTTTAGTAATAGCAGTGATATCATTGATGCTTTCCAGAAAAATTGCTAATGCTTTAGTGACAGTCAACAGATTATTTGTTTCCCTGTCTAATGGTGATTTAACTATGAAGGTTGATCCTAATATGTTAAAGCGTAATGATGAGATTGGAGAGATGGCGGGTTCTGTACAGGCACTTATCAGCAAACTTAATGGTATTGTGACAGGACTTACAGAATCAGCAGATCAGTTATATAAGTCTGGAGATGAGATGGCGGCTACAGCGAGCCAGTCAAGTAAGGCTACAGAAGAAATATCAAGTGCAGTTGAAGATATATCAAAAGGAGCTGTGTCGCAGGCAGAGGAAATCCAGAATGCTTCATCATATATTGCTAATATGGGCAAGCTTATTGAGGATATTGTTGAGAAGGTATCTAATCTTACACAGGCGGCTAATGTTATGGGTAACGCAGGTGATACTTCAATGAATACTATGGTTGAGTTATCTGAGTCTAATGACCATACTACAGAAGCAGTTAATAAGATTGCAGATCAGATTGAGCTTACTAATGAATCGGTTGGCAAGATTGGAGAAGCAGCTGCATTCATTACTAATATAGCAGACCAGACAAGTCTTTTAGCACTAAATGCTTCAATCGAATCAGCAAGGGCTGGTGAAGCGGGAAAAGGATTTGCAGTTGTTGCATCTGAGATACAGAAGCTTGCATCACAGTCAGATGAAGCGGCTGGTGAGATTAAGCAGATAATTGAAAATCTTAAGCAGGAATCAGAAAAGACTGTTGAAGAGATGAATTCTACAAAGCTTCTTATTAATGAGCAGGTCGTTAAGCTTAATGCGACAAGGGACAGTTTTGTTGATGTTAGTGATGGCATTAATGTATCAAGACAGGAGACAGCAGCAATTGAGGTTAATGTAGGTTCCTGTGATGACGCAAGACAACAGGTTAATGACGTAATAGCTAATCTTTCTGCTATTTCTGAACAGAATGCTGCATCAGCTGAGGAAACAACAGCTTCAATGCAGGAGCTTACAGCTACAATTAGTATGCTTTCAACAACTGCTAATGATTTGATGAAGATATCAGAGAAGCTTAACTCAGAAATGAAGTTCTTTAAGATATAGTACATAAGCAGATATGTGAATTATAATCATCTGTTTAGTGCATAAATAATAAAAAATGCCGCATTAATGTGGATATTCCATAACTTGGAATATGTTACACATTAATGCGGTATTTTTTATTATAAGTATTATTGTATACAATAATGCTTATTTTATTGCATAATTAATCTAGTATATATTGTTATTAGTATTTTCATTGCGGTCAATTACTTCGCCGGTATCAGGATTAACAGAAATTCCATTTACTTCAAGATGTTCATCAATCTGGATAACGAGGCACTGCTTTCCGTCAATTACACGGGTTTCTACAAGGTCGGTTTTATCAGGATTGATTTTGATTACAACATCGGGTGTCTTTACTTCAAATTTTCTTGAAGGTGTGATATTGTTAGCGGCAAGTTTTCCATTTTCTCCAGCAGCCATCTCAAAATGTTCTTCAAAGTCAGCAAGCTTTTCTTCTTTTACGCCGCTTTTTTCAAGAATTTCCTTAACTTCAGTCTTATCAAGCATTACAGGAGCACTTGAAACAGCTTTGTGTTCATCAATTATTTCATTGAGGTTGTCGTGAATATTTTTAACAGTTTCATAGTTACAATCATCACCAAGTGTTTCAGTTACTAATGTATTGAAGGTTTCTTTCTGTACATTGGCTGGAAGTGGAATTTCACAGCTAAGTACATATGTAAGAAAATTCTGTTGGAAATCATCTATATCTTTACAGTGATACAGAATTTTTTCATCATCAGAACTCCGATTATTAAAGGCTGGGAAAAGAAATGCTATGTCAGGATTGTCAACCATATGGCTTTGAACCTGATTGTGGAAAGTCTTATCATTTTCAAAATATCCAAGCCCAGGTTTAGAGAGAGTAACCGGACAGATACAGCATAAAATGTAGTTATACACTTCATCAGAAGCGTCTTCCATAGCAATATTATCTGCAGTCATACCCGGAACATCATATGCCTGATTGATTACAAGAATTAAGTAGTTGCCAGGATAATAATAGTTGGCGATTATTTTATTATATAATTCATTGAGTTTATTCTCGTCTTTTAATTCGCTGTCTCTTAGCTCAAGCAGAAAATCGTGAGGCTGTTTATCGCCGTAGGCATCAAGAGTAAACTGCATATCAATAAGGTTACGTCCTGGTGTGCCAGAAAGACATTTTTTAAATATATCTATATATTTATGGCGTTCTTCCTCAGGAAGATTGAGGAATGTTTCATTAATAGTTGTGACTTTATTCTTCTCACCATCAACATAACATCCGCATAATTTAAGAATTCCACAGTCTTCTATATTGAATTGTGATTTGATTTCATTAATCTCTTTTCTTGTCATATTAATCCTCCATAAATGCCGGTGTATAGATAACGGCATACTAATTCAGTGCTTCTTATTGTATCATAATGCATTGAAAAATGTAATTAGTATTAGTTGAAATTTATCTAATTGAATATATAAAAAGTATATAAGTTTTAAAATATATATGTACAGTAAAAATATAGTGTGATATACTATAAATATATTAATTTGGTATAGATGTGAATACATTGTATAGTATATTTAATTTACATAGATTTTACATATAAGTTCGTTAAACTTTACATAACTACTATAATATAATGTCAGAAATTGCAAAACTATGAAGCAATTTATTGAAATATATCTAGAATGAAGATATTAGATAGTTGTTTAATGTACAATAGAAAATAATAAGTAACAAAGATAAAGATATAAGTGTAAAAAAAATTTTTACACGCGAGGTTGTGTCTGTGCGCACTAGACATAAGCTTGATATGTACAAAAATGTGTGCAGGAATGGAGATTAATATGAGAATAGGAATGTTGACAAGCGGTGGTGACTGTCAGGCACTTAATGCCGCTATGAGAGGTGTAGCTAAAAGTCTTTACAATAAAGTGGATGATGTTCAGATATATGGTTTTCTTGACGGGTACAGAGGACTTATTAATAATACATATAAGCTTATGGATATTAATGATTTTTCAGGGATATTAACTATAGGTGGAACCATACTTGGAACATCAAGAACACCATTTAAGAAGATTAATGAACCTGATGAGAATGGTAAGGACAAGGTTGAGGCAATGAAGCACACATATAAGGAGTTAGGGCTTGATTGTCTTGTAATATTGGGAGGTAATGGTACACATAAGACAGCCAATCTTTTATATAAAGAAGGACTTAATGTTGTAACACTTCCTAAGACGATTGATAATGATCTGGTTGGGACAGATGTAAGCTTTGGTTTCCAGTCAGCAGTTGATATAGCAACGAATACCATAGATTGTATACATACAACTGCGGCATCACACAGCCGGGTATTTATAGTTGAACTTATGGGACATAAGACAGGCTGGCTTACACTGCATGCGGGCATAGCAGGTGGATCTGATGTAATACTTATACCAGAGATACCATACGATTTAGATAAGGTTGTAGAAGCAATTAATAAAAGAATTAATGATAAAAAGCATTTTACAATTCTTGCAGTTGCAGAAGGTATAATATCCAAAGAGGAAATGTTATATAGTAAGAAAGAACTTAAAGAAGTAAGAAAGAAGGAGCATTATCCATCAGCAGCATACAGAATTGGTGCAGGTATTATGGATAGAACAGGTCAGGAAGTAAGGGTTACTGTACCAGGTCATGTACAAAGAGGTGGAAGCCCTTGTGCTTATGACAGGGTATTAGCTTCAAGGTTAGGAGCTAAAGCAGCAGAACTTATAATAAATAAAGAATATGGATATATGGTATGTGTCCGCAATAATCAGATAGATAAGATTGAATTAAATAAAGTTGCGGGCAGATTAAAGACTGTAGATCCACAGGCGGGAATAATTACAGAAGCAAAGGCGATGGGAATATGTTTTGGAGACTAGGATTTTGGAAGAAAGATAAAGAGGCTCATATGACTATTAATAATGATAACAATAAAGAAGTTAATAATAAGAAGAATATCAGTGATAATAAAGAGATGAATCAACCAGAGTTTAAAGAGATTAATTCAGATAACGCATATATTAATAAAGATGTATATCAGGCAGAGGTTAAGAATAATACTTCAGCCGATGAGGTTAAGAGTAATGTTTTAGTTGGTGAGATAAATGGCAGTGCTTTATTCGGAGATATTAAGAGCAACGCTTCAGGTGCTGATGTACCAAAGCCATATTTTGCTAACCGAGAGTTGTCTTGGCTTAAGTTCAATGAGAGAGTAATTGATGAGGCTGCGGATTTAAAAGTGCCTTTATGTGAGAGATTAACATTTGTATCTATATTTAATAGTAATCTTGATGAATTCTATATGGTAAGAGTTGGTTCATTATATGACCAGATGTTGCTTGCTAAGGGAAATAAGCACGATAAGAATGCAGGATTTGATAATAAGACACTTATGACAGCAAGAGAGCAGCTTGATGCTGTCTTTAGTGAGACAAGGGAATTACTGCATAAGAAAGATAAGATATATCAGCAGCTTATGTATAGATTTGAGGAGCAGGGAGTAAAGCTTATAAGTTTTAATGATGTTGAATATTCAGATGCTGTATATTTAGAGGAATATTTTAATAATTCAATTCTTCCTATATTATCACCACAGGTTATAAGCAAGAAGAATCCATTTCCATTTCTTAAGAATAAAGAAATATATGCAGTGGCACTTCTTGGTTCAAAGAACAATGACAAGATAGGTGTTGTTCCGTGCAGTAATGGCGTATTTGACAGACTTATTCCAATACCATCAGACAGTCATAAGTATATGCTTATTGAAGAACTTATACTGCATTTTCTTCCAAAGATATTTAAGAAATATAGTGTTAAGAGCAAGTCTTTGATTAGAATTATAAGAAATGCAGATATAGATATGGACGAAGCATTCTATGATGAAGAGATGGATTACAGGGATACTATGGAACAGCTAATTAAGGAAAGAAGGAAGCTGTGTCCTGTAAAGCTTGAATATTCAAGAGTGCTTGATGATAAAGTAATATCTGCTTTATGTAAGGAACTTAAGCTTGATAAGAAGCAGGTATTTTATTCTGAGTCACCTCTTGAGATGTCATTTATATCAAAGATACAGGATGACTTAAGAAGCAGGAGAGAATTGTTCTATGAAAGACGTGTACCACAGAATTCAAGTAATATTGATATTAAACAGCCGCTTATAGACCAGCTTGCAAAGAAGGATTTATTGCTCAGTTATCCATATGAGAGTATGCATCCATTAATAAGGCTTCTTAATGAAGCAGGAGGTGATGACAGGGTTCTGTCAATTAAGATGACATTATACCGTGTTGCCAAGAATTCGCAGATAGTAGAGGCACTTATTGATGCGGCTGAGAATGGCAAGGAGGTTGTTGTACTTGTTGAACTGAGGGCAAGATTTGATGAGGAGAATAATATTGAATGGTCACGCAGGCTTGAAGAAGCAGGCTGTAAGATTATATACGGAATAGACCATATCAAGGTTCATTCAAAGCTTTGTCTTATAACATATAAAGACGGAGAAGATTTTCGTTATATAACACATATTGGAACAGGTAATTTTAACGAAAAAACTGCCAAATTATATACAGATCTTGCTTTATTTACTTCAAGTGAAGCTATTGCCAAGGAGACAGCAGATGTATTCAATAATCTCGGACTTGGAGATGTTGTTGAAAATACAGAGCATTTGCTCGTTGCACCTAAGTGCTTACAGAATAAAATCCTTTCATTAATTGATGAGCAGATTGCTATTGCAAAAGAAGGAAAGGAAGCTTATATAGGAATAAAGATTAATTCGCTCACAGATAAGGTTATAATAGAGAAGCTTGTTGAGGCATCTATGAGCGGAGTAAAGATTGATATGATTATAAGAGGAATTAGCTGTATGGTTGCAGGAATAGCCGGATATACAGATAACATTACAATCACAAGTATTGTTGGTAGATTTCTTGAGCATTCAAGAATATATATATTCGGAAAGGGTGCAGATATGAAGATGTATATTTCCTCAGCTGATTTTATGACACGTAATACTCTTAAGAGGGTTGAAGTTGCTGGACCGGTATATGATGAAAGTATTAAAGAGCGTATATTACATATGTTTAAGATAATGCTTAAAGATAATGTCAAAGCAAGAATTATGGGAAGTGACGGCAACTATTACCATAAAGGTATTAAAGAAGGTGAAGAGTCGATTAACTCACAGGAATACTTTTATGATGAAGCGATAAAGGCATCAAGGTAATATGTGAGATTAATCAATAAAGAATATATAAAGTTATTAAGTTTTTCGTTTTTTCGTATTAAGACTTGCTGTAATGCTTGAATTTGCTTATATGAATACTGTATAATGTGCGTGGTAAGATAGTTTAATAATTAACAATTTCTAACAAACGGACTGTTAGGATAAAATCAGGCATGGAGGATTGACAGTAATGAAGCCGGGTAAGTTTTTTCATAATTTTTTTGGACATTTGCATACTATTAATACGCATAAGTTAGAGGTTATGAAGAATTGTTTTCGTGTGGGTCTGTATAAGCAGGGACTATTGCACGACTTATCCAAATATAGCTTTTCAGAGTTTATTCCAGGTGTAAAATATTATCAGGATGGTAACAGAAGTCCGAATAATGCACAGAGGGAAGCAGAGGGCTGTTCAACAGCGTGGCTTCATCATAAAGGAAGAAATAAGCACCACTATGAATACTGGATAGATTATCCAGCTAAAGGTGGTGATGGAAGTCTTATAGGAATGGAAATGCCTGTTAATTATGTTATTGAAATGTTTTGTGACAGGGTAGCTGCGAGTAAGATATATAATAAAGATAAGTACACAGATGCAGATTCTTTGAATTATTTTAAGAGAGGAATGGATCATTACATAATTAATCCGAAGACTAAGGAATTATTGTATTCATTACTTGTTATGTTGTCAGAGAAAGGTGAAGATTATACATTTGCTTATATTAGAAGGAATATACTGCATAATGGATAATTGTGCTGTTGATAAAGCATTTTACAAGCGAATAGCAGGAAGGGACTTATAATAACTAATGGGTATTGAAGATTTTTTAAAACAGGAAGAACAGAGATTTATACGAGAAAATCTTATGTCAGATGAAGTTTTTGATTTTATAAGAGAGAATACAATGCCATTTAATGAACTTATGGCTTATTACAGATGTGCAATTATGGAAGTTGAGACTAAGTTCAAGGTTCTTAATGAGCAGTTTTCTTTACAGTATGACCGTAATCCTATAGAGACTATTAAGACAAGAATAAAGTCAACAGAAGGAATTATCAAGAAAGCTAACAAGAAGAATATTCCATTTACAATGGAATCTATTGAGCAGAATATAAGGGATATTGCAGGAATAAGAGTAATATGCTCATTTACAGAGGACATATATATGCTTGCTGATTGTCTTTTACAGCAGGACGATATAATACTTATCGAGAAAAAGGACTATATCAAGAATCCTAAAGAGAGTGGTTATAGAAGTCTTCATCTTATTATTGAGATACCGATATTCTTACAGAATGAGAAACGAAGAATGAAGGTTGAAGTTCAGCTTAGGACAATTGCTATGGATTTCTGGGCGAGTGTTGAGCATAAGCTAAGATATAAGAAGAATATTCCAGACAGCGAAGCTGAAATACTTGCATTGGAATTATCAGATTGTGCTAACCAGCTTGCACAGTTAGATGATAAAATGGAACAGATTAAGAAACGAATTGTTGAGGCTGAGAAAGAATCAGCACCTAAGGGTGACAGGAAAAGACCTCTGCCAACAATTGGTGGGATGTTGATTAAGAATAGGATTAATGGATTAATTAAATAACTTGTTTAAAGAAAGCGTGGCTTCAAAAGCTGTTTGTTTAGGAGAAAAAAGAAAATGAATAAATTAATATTATTTTATGGTACTCCTGATAAAATAGTTGTACCAACTTATGGTAAGGGTGAAGAAAAGCACGATTATGGACAGGGATTTTATCTGACTGATAGTATTGATCTGGCAAAAGAATTTGTAAGAGATAATATTGATATAGATATTCTAGAAGAATTACTTTTGCTTGGAGGTCTTGGTATTCAATATTGTATTAAATCTGAATTAGCGTATTCAAAATATTATTTGAATGATGTAGTAGAAAATCAAGGGAAACTATTTGACTTTGTAGCTCAGAATTTTCCTAATATGGATACAGAAGATTTTATTAATGTTTATATATAAAAAATACCGACCTTTAATTATTAATTTTAATAATTAGAGGTCGGTATTTGATTACAATCCATTTTATTGGAATTTAGTACCGATTATAATATTATATAAGTATGTCACTGATAAGTAAGATATTAAGATATAGCCCTTTCCAGCTTATCAAAGTAGTCTTTTAAATTAATAACAGGCTGTGGCTTAGCATATTTGTAACCCTGAATATAATCAAAGCCTTTATCTATGCTGTAAGATGCCTGCTCTTCATTTTCAACGCCTTCAATTAATAATACAAATCCCTGTTCCTTGAATACGCTTGTAAGGTGAGATACAATATCCGATACAGCGGAGTTATCAAGAGATTTGTAAAGCAGTGTTTTATCGAACTTGATTGTGTTAAATGGACAGCCAATAATTCTTTCAAGGTTAGAGTATCCAGTTCCGAAGTCATCAAGATAGAACTTGATACCTGACTCATTAAGCTTTTCCATATTGTGAATAACCATATTGAAATCATCAAACATAGCACTTTCTGTAAGTTCAAGACGGATATGTTCTGGCATAATATTATTGGAATTAATTATAGCCATAAGTTCATCAAAAAGATTACGATTAGATAATTCTGATGATGAACAATTGATAGTTATTGCATCAAAGTCATATTTCTTCTCAAATTCAGCTACAATCTTACATACCTTGTTAAGAATTATTCGCGTTAAAGTATGAATACAGTTATTCTTCTCAGCAATAGGTATGAACTTATCAGGATATATGATTGTTCCATCAAGTGAGAGGCGCATAAGTGCCTCGGCCGTTCTAAAGCTGTTGTTATTAACGCTGAATATAGGCTGTGCATAGCATAATACACGTTCGTCATCAAGGTCATTCTTATTGCGGATATCAAGAAGAAGCTGTTCAATCTTGTATGCCTCGTGAAATTCCTTGTAATCCTTATCTGTAGCAAGATAACACTGATTGCCAGGTTCATTGGCAATTTTATTAAAAAGGTAGGCTGACATTGAGCTTAACTTATGTGTTGATGATACAACAGGATTGTTCTGGATAGCAGCTATTCTATAGTTAATTGTGTAAGACGAAGCAGTCATATAATCAATTATTGCCATCTCTACATTATTGAGAAACTGCTTTATTTTGTTTTCATCTTTGATATATAAAATCATAGCAAATTCATCATTGGTAAACCGGTAAATATGAACCATATGATGAAGCTTTTCAATTCGTCTGCATACATTAGCTGCTGTTTCTTCAACTTTTTCATTATGAATAGCATAATTTACATTTTTAAGCTGCGGAAAGTTAAGGTATACAACGAGAAATTTACGTTTCATTGATACACTGTCTGTAAATCTTGCTTCAAAGGAGTGCATATTCTGACAGCCAATAAGTTCATCATATGGATTGCTGTGAAATAATATATAATATATTAAAAATGGTAATACATATGTGAGACTTGAAAATATTATATTGCTTGTCATAAATTGAACTGAAAGCATTATGAAATCTACTGGAATAAATATTAAAGCATATTTATTGACTACCTTTGGAATTGAATGTTTATTTAATAATATGGATAAAAGGCATATTAAACAGGTTATTATGCCAAAGATAGCATAAAAATTAATATAATATTCTAATGGCAGTAAACCATCAATTATATCCGGTAATTTACCAGATACTGCAAATGCAAAAACAGCAATAGCATAAGTACAGCCGAATGATAATACTTTTGATTGCAGATTTTTCGTGTGATGTAATGTCCTTGTTGAAAGAAGACATATATACACATAGAGCATCATTAGTAATACAAGGTATTCTGCTAAAAATGCTAACGACAGGAATAATCTTAATTCTCTGTTAAACATATCGGTATGAGCCTGACTATAAAAAAATGCAAGCTGCGTGGCGATAGATATCATCGATAAAAGTATTCCATAATGAATGATTTGGTATGAACTCGTCTTTCTTGGATTGGAGTATAACATAAGAAATGTCAAAAATCCGGCCACAATTAAGCTTACAAGTTCAGCAGTTACGTTACAATTCCCTATTAACATATAAGTTTCCCCCTGATAGTATAAACTACAAGTATGTATTATACACGAAAATTATTGTTTATACAATTCATAAAATAATTCAAATACAATCAAAATAATTCAATCCCAGACAAAATTGATAAATATTATTTAATAATGAAACTATATTTGTATGGATATATTAAACAGGGTATACAATTAAAATATTTTATTGTATATATTATATAATAATGTGAACTTAAGAAAAATAAGAAAAATAGCTGATTAAATAATAAAGTGTATTAAACAGTAGTATTATGATAACTGTGTAATTAAGAATTAAGATTGGAGAAAAGATATGAGTAATATTTTATTAATAGAGGATAACGAAGCAATAATTATGGGGCTGGAATACCTTTTTACCAATAATGGTTATAATGTCAGGGTTGCAAGAAGTGCATATCAGGCAAAGGAGATATTAGATAATGCAAAGGACACTGAAAAATATAGAACTTTAATTGGAGCTGGTGATGTATGGAATATAGATATTGTCATACTTGATGTAATGCTTCCTGATGGGGATGGCTTTTCGCTTTGCAGAAAGATTAAAGCTGATGATATAGCCCCTGTCATATTTCTTACAGCTAAAGATGAGGAGAAAGATGTTGTAATGGGGTTGGAGTTAGGTGCAGATGATTATGTTATAAAGCCATTCCGCAATATGGAACTTCTATCGAGAATTAAGAATGTGCTAAGAAGAAACCGGAGCGGCAATGAGCTTACATATGCTAATTTAAAGATGAATGTTGATATAAGAAAATTGTACAAGGAAGACAATGAAATTAAGCTTACAAAGCTTGAATTTGAGATATTAAAAATTTTGTTACAAAATCCTAAAAAAGTATTTACAAGGGAAGAAATACTATCACATATATGGGATTCAGCAGGTAACTTTGTAAATGATAATACACTTACAGTTACAATGAAAAGACTTCGTGATAAGATAGGCGATAAAGAAGGAAATATTATTGTGACGGTGAGGGGTGTAGGTTACAGATTGTCAGATTAGAGCAATCTGCAATATATTATATCAGCAGAATGGACAGAATATTATAATGTGTTAGAAAGAATATGAAAATATAATAACAGATTAGAATGAATATAATGAATATAATAACAGATTGGAGAAAATATGGGTACATATAAGAATAAGCAGGCTGTTAAAAGTCTGTTATTAACAGGTGTTGTGCTGGTTGTCGGCGTAGTGGTATATATGTCATGGATAGGCTGGTATACTAATAAGTACAAGAATATGGAGAATACATATATAAGATGTATTATTGAAAATGTAATCAGCCAGTATCCGGACTTTGATATGGAAGAAATTGCGATTATATTAAATAAGTCCTACGGTGAACTTGAAAGCAGTACAACATCAGAAGAATTTTACAGTATATTAAGAAAAAATGGAATAACAGATAATACATTTTATATTAAAGATATGAGTGACATAAGAAATGTCAATATAATAGTCAGCACTTTAATTATTGGTGTAATGTCGGTATTGTTTATTATATGTTTTTACATATATCTGAGGAGAAGAAAGAATGCCATCGTCCAATTGCAGGATTATATGGATAAAATATCACGCGGTAATTATGAGCTGGAAATAAATGATAATTCAGAAGATGAGCTTAGCAGTCTTAAGAATTCGTTATATAAAATTATGGTATATATGAAGGAACAGGCAGACTCAGCCAGAATAAAAAAGGTTATGTTAGCACAGTCGGTATCTGACATATCACACCAGTTAAAGACACCACTTACCTCAACTCAGATTCTATTGGATAATCTTAATGATAATCCTGATATGGAATATGCTACAAGGAAGAAATTCATATATGAAGCTTTAAATCAGGTTAATGGAATGAGCTGGATGATTGTGACTATGCTTAAGTTGTCAAGAATTGATGCGGGTGTGGTGGAGTTCAATAACGAGAACATTTCCATTAATAAGATTATAGAAGAAGCGGTAGGTAATCTTGAGGTTATAGCAGAAATTAAAGCTGTTAGTATAGACATATATGTTCATAATTCAAATACAGATAATATTCATAAAGGGTCAGATAATAAAGTAAATAAATTGAACAAATCGGACATCTATATAAATGGCGATTACAACTGGAACAGGGAAGCATTACAGAATATTATTAAAAATGCAATTGAACATAGTAGACATAAAGGTACTGTAAAGATAAATATAACAGATAATGATGTGTATACAGCAGTGTATATAACTAACAGAGGTGATAAACTGAGTGACCAACGACAGAAGCAGATATTTGAACGATATTACAGTGAAGCTAAATACGAAGATAACAGTATGGGAATAGGACTTCCTCTTGCTAAGGCAGTAATTGAGAAGCAGGGAGGATATATAAGTGTGGAGTCCGATGATGAAGAAACAGTATTTATAGTTAAATACATAAAATAAATGTCACCGAAATGTCATTTTATCTGTGTATATTGAGATATGTAATAAATCAATGCATATTTATAATCTATATTTACGACAGAAAGAGAGGCAGTATATGGAGATATTAAAGGTAGAACATCTTGTTAAACAATATGGCAAAGGTGACAATGCTGTACTTGCAGTAAATGACATTTCATTCAGCGTGGAACAAGGCGAGTTCGTAGCTATAGTGGGAAGTTCAGGAAGTGGTAAATCAACACTTCTTCACTTGCTTGGCGGTGTGGACAGACCTACAAGTGGAAAGGTATATATACAGGGTGAGGATATATATTCACTGAATAGTGATAAGATAGCGATATTCAGAAGAAGACAGGTAGGGCTTATATATCAGTTCTATAACCTTATACCAATTCTTAATGTTAAGGAAAATATTACTTTACCTTGTGAGCTTGATGGCAGGACACCAGATAAAAAAGAACTTTGTGATCTTATTAATACTCTTGGTTTAAAGGACAGGGTGTCACATCTGCCTAATCAGTTATCAGGTGGACAACAGCAGAGGGTATCAATTGGCAGGGCACTTATTAATCACCCGGCAATACTTCTTGCGGATGAGCCGACAGGAAATCTTGACTCACGCTCAAGTGATGAAATTGTAGAATTATTAAAACTCTCTAATCAGAAATATAATCAGACAATTGTAATGATTACCCACAATCTTGAAATTGCAAAGATTGCAGACAGAATATTACGAATTGAAGATGGCAGGCTTGTATAAAGATTATGAACAGGCACGAGTCTTATATAAATAGTTTCATAATTTTATAGGATTTTATAAGATATAGAATTATGTAAATTCATGAAACGGGCTGGAAAGGAGAGTTTATATGCAGATACTTAACAGGTTGACAATAAGGAATCTAAAGCTTAATAAAAAAAGAACAATTGTTACAATTATTGGTATTATACTTGCAACGGCACTTCTGACTGCGGTTGCAGCTATGGCGGTAAGTTTAAAAGAAAGCATAACGTTAAGAGCAAAGAAGGTAGATGGAGATTTTCATCTTCTCTTATATGATATGACTGATAAGGAAAAGGAGTCAGTTATTAATAACAGGCAGGTGGAAAGTTATTACGAAATGCACGAAGTTGGTTATGCAGTGCTTGACGGCTGTGTTAATGACAGTAAACCTTATGTTTATATTGAAGCACTTGATGGTGATACATTTGAAAAGGCAGAAATAAATGTAACATCAGGAAGACTTCCAGAAGATGACAGCGAAATAGTTATATCAAGTCATATTAAGACCAATGGTGGTGTTAAATATAATATTGGAGATGAGATTACATTTGATGTAGGCGACAGGACATATAATGGTAAAAAGCTTTATCAGAATGATGATTATAGAGAAGATGAGCTGCTTGATGTAAAGAAGACTAAGACGTATAAGGTTGTGGGAATATGTGACAGGCTTCCATATGGTGAAGAACCAAGAACTGCACCGGGTTATTCAGTCATTACATTTGCAAATAAGTCAGATACATCTTTGAATAAATCGGACATATATATCAGGTTTCATAAAAAGGTACTTAAAGACAGATATAATATAACTGCGGATATATTAGGTGTCGATAGAATTTTATTTAACAAGCAGTATTCAGGCAGCCCAACAGATGAAGAGGCAGAGATATTAAAGAACCAGCTTGATAAGGCACATTCATATTACATTAATAACAGTCTTATAAAGTATGAAGTGTTTTATGATTCAAGTGTTGCATTTGTATATAATATGGCGGCTGTTGTTATGGTTATAATTATTATAACTTCAGCGGTATGTATAAGTAACAGCTTTGCTATATCTATTAACCAGAAGACTAAACAGTACGGAATGTTAGCTTCAATTGGTGCTACGCCACGCCAGATTAGAAAAAATGTTTTTTTTGAAGCTGCGTTTATGGGTGTAATAGGTGTTGCAGCAGGCATAGTCGTGGGTCTGTCAGCAAGTTATATTCTTGTCATATTGAGTAACAAAATGCTTATTGATACATTAGAAATGAGCATTGTGTATGCACCATCTTTATTAGGAGTGCTTTTATCAATTGTACTTGCGATAGTTACGATTGTATTGTCGGCATTAGTACCAGCAATAAGGGCTTCGCGAATGTCACCAATAATGGCTATCAATCATAGTGAAGATATCAAGATAAAATCTAAGTCATTAAGGACACCGGAATTAGTCAGTAAAGTATGGGGTGAAGGAGGTGTCCTTGCCTATAAGAATATGAAGCGTAACAAGAGAAAATACAGGGTAATCACTATTTCTATTGCGCTTAGTGTAATGACATTTATTGCTTTATATGGATTTATGAGTTTATTAACAGATTCAGCCAACAGATACGCTAATGGCAATATAGATTTAAGGGTGTATATGTCTTCATATAAAAGTATGTCTGTAGATGAGGCTGATAAAAAAGTAAGTGATATTGTGAACAGGATAAATAATGAAACGAATATAACTGATTTTACATTTGCAAGAGGCTTTTATGCTTCATTAAAAGATGAACCAAAGTATAGTAGTGATTATAAGGAAGTAAATAAATATGAGGCAGGTTTATCAGAAAATACTGGTTACTATATAAGTATTATTTCATTAGGTAATGAAGAATATGAAAAGTATATTAAAAAGCTTGGTATAAGCAAGGAAACTGCACAGAGCGGAGGAATACTTGTAGATAATACATATCAGTACATTAATAATGGAAATAACGTAAAATATTTTAATGTATATGATGGTTATAAAGCTGGTGATGTATTAACTTATAGAATTGATACTTCAAACAGCAGTAAATCATTGGATAATAGTAAATCGTCAGATGATACAACATTTTACGATATAAAGATTGTGGCACTTAGCAATGAAAGGCCATTCGGATATGAAAATGCTTATACTTCTTATGGCTATCTTATTGTAAGTGATGATTATATGAATCAGTTTAATCCCGGGGATATTGATTGCAGTGTACTTCTTAATATTAACTGTGACGACCCTGATAAAGCACAGGATATACTTGTGAATGAATTTGATATTGGGAAGAATAACATAGTTAATGCGGCACAGGAAAGAAGAAACAATGAAAATCTAATTCTGACAATCAAGATATTCTTATATGGATTTATTGCTGTTGTTTCATTGATTGGAATTACAAATATATTTAATACTGTTACAACCGGAATGGAATTAAGAGGCAAAGAGTTTGCAATGCTTCAGTCGATAGGTATGACAAAGAGAGAATTTGATAAAATGATAAGGATGGAAAGTGTATTTTATGGAAGTAAAGCCCTTATAATTGGTGTAGTGTCAGGAACCCTGCTTTCTTATGTCATATATATAGCAGCAGGAGAGTCACAGTTAAGATATGTTTTTCCATTGCAGGCTATAGTTATTGCGGTTGTTGTTGTGATTATACTGCTTCTTGGAATTATGAAATATTCAATAGTCCAGATAAGAAAGCAGAATATTATAGAAACAATAAGAAATGAGAATATATAAATAAAAATATATAGATGTAAATATAAAATGCAGATATATAAATAAAAATATATAGAAGAAAGTGTATGAAAGAGTAATAAAAGTATTACTTTGACAGAAACCGCTGATTATAATATAATCTCTTATTGAAATACTACCATATTGGTAGGTTTAGTAATTAATAATTCAGAATGGAGATAAAGATGTTAAATCAGTTTTCAAGAACACAATTATTGCTAGGTGAAAGTGCAATGCAGGAACTAGCTAATAAGAGAGTTGCTGTATTTGGAATAGGCGGAGTAGGCGGTTATGCCTGTGAAGCACTTGTAAGAAGTGGCATAGGTGCATTTGACCTTATAGATGATGATAAAGTATGTCTTACTAATCTAAACAGACAGATTATAGCAACAAGAAAAACTGTTGGAAAGTATAAGACAGAGGTTATGAAAGAGAGAATGTTGGAGATTAATCCAAATGTTGATGTAAGAATTCATAATTGTTTCTTTCTTCCAGAAAATGCTGATGAATTTCCATTTGATGAGTATGACTATATAATTGATGCGGTAGATACTGTTACAGCTAAGATTTCAATTATTATGAAAGCAAATGAACTTGGAATTCCTGTTATAAGCAGTATGGGTGCTGGTAACAAGCTGGACCCGACAGCATTTAGGGTTGCAGATATATATAAGACAAGGGTGTGTCCTCTTGCGAAGGTTATGCGCCGTGAACTTAAGAAACGTGGCGTTAAGAAGCTTAAGGTTGTATATTCAGAAGAACAGCCAACAAGGCCAATCGAGGATATGTCGATAAGCTGTCGTACTAACTGCATATGCCCACCAGGAGCAGAACACAAATGTACAGAAAGACGTGATATTCCGGGAAGCGTGGCATTTGTGCCATCTGTTGTAGGGCTTATAATTGCTGGAGAGGTGATTAAGGATATCGCAGGGGTTAATGCAAAGTAGGACTTATAGGATAAAATATTTTGATAGAAACAGCAAAGTAATTAAAGTGATTACAATATTTAATAAATAAACTAAAAGAACCTGAATGATAATGATATCAAGTGGCAATTGATATGATTATCATTCAGGTTCTTTTTGGGAGAGTGATAACTACAAATTTAAGGGAGTAGGTAGTTATCTGTTTATGAAAAAGTTTATTGAAAGCAATGTCATATGTCTTTCAACAATGATTATATTAGAGGGAAAATGTGAACGTGATATGTAAAAGATGTGAGTAAAATGTGAATTATAAAAACAAAATATAAACTAATGCAATAAGACTGATTATATATTATAATAACGTATGTTTCATTAAAGAATATTTCATCAAAGAAGATTTTAGCATATTACGCTTAGTTAATATGAAAAATATATATTATATTAAAGTATAGTATAAAATAATACATTTTATTCGTATATACAATAAATAATTATCTATAAATAGCATAAAAGAGAGAAAAAGTGAGGGAAAGCGTGGAAAGGGAGAATATTTATAAAGGCAGTACATTTAATATGAAATGTCAGTATTGTGGGGCAGTGCTTAATCTGACCGATGAGGTGTGTCCGCATTGTGGCAGGAAGAATAGGGCAGGGGAAGCCTATAAAAAAGATTATGACAAATATCAGTCAAAAGTTAATACGGCGGAAAAATCAATAAGCGCACAGCAGCTGTATACAGTAAAAGTGCTTGTGCGTGGAGTGGCTATAGCGGTGCTTCTTGCAATGTTTATTGGTCTGGTGGTGTATATGCTTACACACGACTGGTATTTTATTAAGCAGAAAAATGCTGTTAGTGAATATGATACGGTGACAGCCACGTTAGACAGATATTGGGAGAATGAAGATTACTATGATTTCTTTAATTATAGTGACAGCATTAATATATCAGGCTGGTCAGATGGTCCGTATCTTGATTATCACCCACAGATAGAGGCTGCACAGATATACATATTTGTGAATAATTATATAAGTGAATATCTTGCCGCGGATAATATATTTTATAAGAATAAGGCACTGACAGATATTTGTGGTCTGCTGGATGAATTTTATGATTTGGATAACCTTCATTATATATATGGAAAGCTTGCGGTTGGAGATACGTCTGATGAGAAAGTAGAACAGATTTATAAGAATATGGATGCAATATTAAAGACATATTTTTATGTGAGTGATGAACAGGTGCAGGCTATAAGGACGGCGGATAGTACGCAAATCCAACTTATTATAGAAGAAAGTGTGAAAAATAAGTATGAATAATAAAATGAATGTGATATGTCCTTCGTGTGGCGCAGAATTTAATAAAAATCTCAGCCAGTGTCCATATTGTGGCAATTCCAATTATTATGGACAGGAAAAATCATATATGAAAGGACTGGCAGGACTTAGGCAAAGGCTGGCAGAACTTGCTGATATTAATAAAAAAATAATTGTAGAAGAGGCTGTAAAAGTGCTTGTCCTTGTACTGGCGGTTGTAATCATACTGGTGGCAGCTATATTTTCTGTAAAAGCAATTGACAGACACAACGAAAGCATTGCCGTTAATAATATAAGAAAAGAGATAATAGATGGAAGATAAGTATTATACAGAAAGTCATAAAAAAGCCATAGACAGGTATGATAAAGATTTCAATAATACAGAAAAGAATGTACATAATAAGGCGGACAGTAATTCAAAGAAAGCTTACGCATTTGCAATACCCGCAGTTGTTATTGCACTGCTTCTTATAGCATTTATTGGTATTGCATTAACTGGCTCTGTAAAAAAGGCTGTAAAGAAATCAGCAATAACGAATAATTATACAGAAATAAGTAATAAAATATATTCATATCTTGATAGCAGTAGTTATAAGGAATTATCGGATTATAGTGATGAGATAGATGCTCTTGATAATAAAGCATTTGATAAAGAATATTCGGTTCTTATGGGTGTAAGATATTATGTGTGGTCAGTGGGATTTATGAATACTAACGATAGTGATAATTATAATCTTACACAGTCAGATGTGTCTAATCTGGCATATTATCTTTCGCAGTTTTACTACTATACACAGTTATCGGCATATAAAGATAAAGAAGTAACTATGACATCAGACAATGAAAAGTATCTTAACAAAATGCGGGAAGATATGGGAGTACTGCTTAAGAAATATTATCACATTACAGATGAGGATTTAGAGGCTATTGATACATTTTCAAGCGCACGAATTGAGCAGTGCCTTATACAAAGAGGATAGATGTGAAAATGGATTTTTTATACGCAGGATTTATGTTTGTATACATTTGACACAAAGCCGATATGCGCAAAATGTGCGCAGGAATGAGGATTATTATGAAGAAAAGCAGATTAATTATTATGGATATAATTATTGTAATTCTTGTTGTTCTTAATGCTGCGATGATAATAGCGGTAGCAGAGAATTATAATGATGAGAACAGGACATATAATACACGCTGGTTTATGAACCTGTATAAGAATGATGAATATGGCAGGGCAGTAGATTATGCCAGCAGGGATAAGATTGTGATAGATAATATTCAGGACAATGAACTGGATGAAAGCATAGCGGTTGCAGAGTATTATAATGCGGAATTTTATAAAAATGTATATAAGACAATGGGAAATACGCAGAAGCTAAAGCAGATGGAGGAGCAGTCTGATATGGCATTAAAGAGAATGGGAAGCCTGTCAATATTAAAGCAGAAGATAGATAGTATAGTCAACGTACCTGACAGGCAGACTAAATAATAAAGTAATAGAATAATAAGGCAATAAAGTAACAATATAATGAGATATTGAAGATTATTATTGATAAATCTATGTATAATTATTAAAATAACAGATAGAAGTAATAAGGCATATATGCTGAATTAATAAATTAACCACGAGGTGCAAAAGGAGAACGATGGCAGATAATATAATAGAATTAAGACATATTAGTAAAGTATATAGTGATAATGGATTTAAGGCTGTTGACGATTTTAATCTTGAGGTAAAAAGAGGAGAGTTCGTCACTTTTCTTGGACCATCCGGATGTGGTAAGACTACTACATTAAGAATGATAGCAGGATTTGAGATGCCAACAAGTGGAGAGATACTTCTTAATGGAGAAGATATATCACAGCTTCCAGCTAACAAAAGACCTATTAATACAGTATTCCAGAGATATGCTTTATTTCCACATATGAATATATATGACAATATAGCATTTGGACTTAAACTTAAAAAGCTGCCAAAAGAGGAGATTAGAAAGAAAGTAAAGAGAGTTCTTGATATAGTTGACCTTGAGGGGTTTGAGAATAGAAAGATATCTACCTTATCAGGTGGACAGCAGCAAAGAATTGCAATTGCAAGAGCCTTGGTTAATGAACCGGAAATCCTTATGCTTGATGAGCCGTTAGGTGCACTCGATTTGAAAATGCGTCAGGAAATGCAGCTTGAATTGAAGCATATGCACGATGAACTTGGAATTACATTTATATATGTAACACACGATCAGGAAGAAGCACTTACAATGTCTGATAAGATTGTTGTTCTTTCAGAAGGCAGGATACAGCAGATTGGTACGCCTGAGGATATATATAATGAGCCACAGAATGCGTTTGTAGCTGACTTTATCGGTGAAAGTAACATTTTCAAAGGTATTATGACAGGACATATGAAAGTAAGATTTTGTGGTGGTGAATTCATGGGAATGGACGATGTTGCAGAGGGTACTCTCGTTGATGTTGTTGTAAGACCGGAAGATGTAATTATAACTAAGCCGGAGGACGGAGTTGTTGAGGGTGAAGTTGTGTCGGTTATATTCAAGGGTATGCACTATGAGGTTACTGTTGAATCGGGCAAGTACGAGATGGTTATAAGAACGACAAAATGTTATTCTGTCGGTGAAAGAATTGGTATGAAGCTTGAGCCGGACGGAATTCATATTATGCTTGCTGAGGATCATACAACAAGCTTTGTTACTAATATTAATAGCGATTATACACTTGATTTTAATGGCAAGGTTATTAATTGCGATTTAACAAAGGTTATTCCTAAATCAAGTATGAAGGACAATGTTTTAGTTGATGAGAATAACGAGGCTGTTGATACAGATAAGTTAAAGGTTATGGTTTCAATCCAGCCATATGATATAAGAATGAGCGATAATGTGGATGAAGGTCTTGTATCTGGACATATTATCAACCTTATCTATAAGGGTGACCATTACAGTTACGTTATAAGAACAGAATATGGACACGACCTTATTGTAGATGATGAGTACCTGTGGAATATGGACGATGCTGTAGGGCTTGTTATGCTAGAAGACAAGATGAAGTTCCAGTTAAAAAAGTAAGTAAAGGGAAAGGAATTAATAAAGATGAATAATGTATTATCGCGTAAGCAGCTTGGAATTCCTTATGGGATATTCCTTTTATTATTTGTTGCAGCCCCTTTGCTTGTATTGATATATTATGCATTTACCAATGGACAGGGACAGTTTACAGTAAGTAATCTCTGTAATTTCTTTACAGATCCTAACACACTTGGAACATTGTGTTACAGTTTTGCACTGGCATTTGTTGTAACTATAGTGTGTCTTTTAATAGCGTATCCAGTTGCATACATACTTGCACAGAGCGAGATTAAAAGAAAAGCAGTTATTCTTATGCTTTTTGTGCTTCCAATGTGGATTAACTTTACACTTAGAATTACAGCACTTAAGGAAGTTCTTTCATTAATAGAAGGTAATCTTGCATTTTATCCATTTATTAATACAGTTATTGGAATGACTTACGATTTTCTTCCATTTATGATACTCCCATTATATACAACATTATCGAAAATGGATAACAGCATTATAGAAGCAGCAAATGATCTGGGGGCTAATAATTTTCAGACATTTATAAGGATTATATTGCCATTATCTGTACCGGGAATTATAAGTGGAATATCAATGGTGTTCCTGCCAGCGATGACTAATTATGTAGTGCTTGATATGCTTTATAACAGTACATATATTATGGGTAGTCTTATAGGAAGCTATTTTAGTGCATACGACTGGAACAATGGTTCAATGATAGCACTTATACTTCTTATAATTATATGTATAATCAGTCTTATATCAGCAGACAGCGATAATGAAGGTTCAGGACGCAGGCTGTAGATATATGTGACGGGAAAGAGGACAGGTATGTTTAAAAAATGTGTTAAATATGCAATTATCGGTCTTGTACTTATATTTATGTATGTTCCGATTCTTATATTAGCAGTATATAGTTTTACAGATTCACCTAATATTGGGGCTATTCATTCATTTTCGTTCCATAATTATGTGACATTATTTACAACACCAGAGCTTATAGATATGATTATAGGTTCAATTGCACTTGCAATTGGAAGTGCGGTGCTTGCTACAATACTTGGAACAACAGGTGCAATTGGAGCATTTTATTCTAAGAAAAATGTTAATGGTACAATGTCAGTTCTTAACCAGATACCAGTTGTTAATGCCGATGTCGTGACAGGTTTTTCATTATGTATTCTTCTGGTTGTTGTATTCGGGGTAAGCAAGAATACTTATATTCCACTTGTAATAGGACATACAGTGCTTAGTGCACCATTTGTATATCTTGCGGTTGTTCCCAAGTTAAAGCAGATGGACCCAAGTCTTTATGAGGCTGCACTTGACCTTGGAGCAACACCGGGATATACGTTAATTCATATTATTATACCTCAGATTGCATCAGGTATTATATCAGGATTTGTTATGGCAGTTACTTTATCACTTGATGATTATTTTGTGGCGACTTATACGAAACCGGCAACATTTGATACAATAAGTACATATGTTGTTAATGCAACAAAGGGTTCGCAGACTAATATTAGGACTGCATTATGGGCATTATCGACAATTATATTCCTGATTGTAGTTATAGTTGAAGTTGTTATGAATTTTGCACCTATAAAGAATGAAGCCCAGAAGGAGAAACATTAATGAATAAAAATGTGATTATAGATATTACATCTTATATCAGACATTTGACTAAAATGGTTATAAAAGTTTCGCTTGCTATGATTTTGGCTGTTGAAATGCTGTCTGGAAGTATAACAGGAGTGTGGAAAGGATTTAATTCTACTAAAGCAGAGGCGGCAGATAACGATACAATTACACTTAGAATATGTAACTGGGAAGAGTATATAGATGAAGGCGGCTGGAACGCTGATGAAACAATAGATCTTGAGAGCACAGATATCAGGGGCGATAATTCTATGGTTGATGATTTTGCTGAATGGTATTATAAGACATATGGCAAGAAGGTTAATGTCGAATATAGCTGTCTTGGAACTAATGAAGAACTTTACAATATGCTTACATTAGGTGATGAGTACGATTTAATATGTCCTTCAGAATATATGTTTATGAAGCTTATGACTGAGGGCTGGCTTGAACCATTTTCTGATGAATTCTACGACACAGGAATCAAAGAGAATTATTATGCAAAAGGTGTTTCACCATTTATAAAGCAGACTTTTGATAATAATACAATCAATGGTGAACCTTGGAGTAAATATGCTGCTGGATATATGTGGGGTGTTACAGGTATTATATATAATCCAGAAGATGTTACAAAACAAGAGGCATCGACATGGAAGATTATTAATAATGATAAGTTCAGACGTATGATTACTGTTAAGGATAATGTAAGAGATACTATGTTTGCGGCAATTGGTGCAATCAAGTCTGATAAGTTAAGGTCACAGGATTTTATCAGGCAGGCAGATTATACTGATAAGCTGGCAGAGGAGATGAATGACACATCAAAGGATACAGTTGATGAAGTATTAGAATATCTTCAGCAGGTTAAAGATAATGTATATTCATTTGAAACTGACAGTGGTAAGATTGATGCTATTACAGGTAAGATCAGTGCTGGCTATCAGTGGTCAGGTGATGCTGTATACATAATGCAGCAGGCAGAAGCTAATGATGTCGAGCTTAATTTTGCTATTCCAGAAGAATGTACTAATATGTATTTTGATGGCTGGGCGATGTTAAAATCAGGAATTAATGGCAATTCAGAAAAGAAGAAGGCAGCAGAAGCATTTGTTAATTTCGTATCTATGCCAGAAAATGCAGTAAGAAATATGTACTATATTGGCTATACATCAGTTATATCAGGTGGTCAGAGTCCTGTTATATATGATTATTTAAAATGGAATTATGGTCTTGAGTCACTTATGGAAGAGGATGATACAATAAGTGAGGCTGATGCAATAGATTATTCTTTAGGATATTTCTTCTCAGGAGTATCTAATGATTCAAGATATATATTAAGAACATCTAAGGCGCAGACAGAAGGAATGTTGTCAGCACAGTATCCAACGGAAGAAGTAATGCATAGAAGTGCTATTATGCAGTATTTTGATAATGACGAAACAGCGAGAATTAATCAGATGTGGATAAATGTAAGATGTTTTAATATTCATAATGTACCAGTCTGGGTATGGATTGCCGTAGCCGCTGCTATCGTAGCTGTTATAGTACTAAGAATTGCGGATGTCATAAGACATAAGAAAATATAGATGTATAGGATATTCTTATAGAGAATATTATTATAAAAACAGAGAATAGAAAGTTGTATATTGGAGGAGAAGCTCCGATTATACTTTCTATTCTCTGTTTTGATTTTATTATTACGCAACATATTAAAAGATATTGCGTGGTGTGACAGGGTAGTTATAATTTTAAGAAAAATGCACTATATCCCGGTAATTCCAATCCATTATTTAACTGTATTTCTCTATCGGTTATAAGGTCATATGCTTTGTCACAGCCCATATTAAATGAGGCAGAATAATTGTAGTCAGCGGCATTTATTGCAACAAGTACACGCTCACCCTGCCACTCTCTTAAGAATACGCATTGTTCATTAGTGAGGATTATAGATGAGAAGTTACCATATTGTAATGCTGGTGATATCTTTTTAGCATTGGCAAGCTTTGCAATCCAGTCAGATAATTCATTAAAGACAGGTGTGTCAAAGCAGGCTCTTAAGGCAGGGTCACCATCTTCTTTACGCCCAGTTGCACCCCATTCACTTCCATAATATACACAAGGTATTCCTGGCATACCAAAAGCAAGAGCATATATTAAAGGAAGGTGACGGATGTTATTCAGTATGCTTGCAACTCTTGTGACATCGTGATTGTCAACAAAAGATAGTAAATGCTTACCTTTGTATAGTGTCCAGTTCTCAGGTCCGAACTGCCTTAAAAGTGAATGGTTAATTTCAAACATATTCATTGAATTAAAGCTTGAATAAAGACCCTTGTAGCACTCATAATTAGTAACTGAATGAAGCATTTCGTCGTTCATAATCTGGTTATAATCGCCGTGCAGTGTTTCTCCTAACAGGAAAAAGTCTGGTTTTAAGCTGTCACAGAAGCTTCTTAATCTTTTAAGAAAATCGTGATTGAGGCAGTAAGCAACATCAAGTCTTAAGCCGTCAATATCAAATTCCGTAACCCAGCCTTTGATAGCATTAAAAATATGCTGTATAACATCTTCATTATACAGGTTAAGCTTTACAAGGTCATAACAGCCTTCCCAGCCCTCATACCAGAGCCCGTCATTATAATTAGAATTACCATTAAAATCTATTCTTGCAAACCAGTTGATATAAGGGGAACTTTCCCTGTTCTTTAACACATCCTGAAAAGCCCAGAAACCTCTGCCAACATGATTAAATACGCCGTCAAGAACAACCTTTATTCCTTCATTATGAAGATTATAGCACACGTTGGCAAAATCTTTATTAGTACCAAGCCTTGTGTCTATCTTTGTATAATCTCTTGTATTATATCCGTGAGTGTCAGATTCAAACACAGGAGAAAAATATATAGCATCAGCACCTAATCTTTTAATATGTGGTATCCAGTCATTAACCTTTAAAATGCGGTGGTTAAGCACACCATCATTCTCAAAGGGTGCTCCTGAAAACCCAAGAGGATATATTTGATAAAAAACACTTTCGTAAGCCCACATAGCAGCCTCCATTTATATATTTATATATATATTAATCGGCATTTTCTTCTTTATCAACAACCTTAATAATATTCTTTTTCCACATTATTCTGGATGAAATTATAGCAACTTACAATACAAAAGAATAATCGTTTATACATTGTCAGTTATATATTTTTTTGATATAATAATTATAATTTTATTATGGTAGAGTGTAAAAGTTAAATCATTACTGATATGCTTAGATTATGTATTGAAAATATGCATAGCAGTCAGGATGGATTAAACATAACAGCCAACGGATAATACAGCATACTGAACGGAGAAAAGCCTATGAAGAAAAATAAGTGGTATACAATAAGCGTGTTTATAATAATATGTGTATTGCTGAATCTGGCAGGAAAGTGTATTGCTGGGTATTTCAGGCTTCCATTATGGCTTGATTCACTAGGTACAGTTGCGGCCACTTATGTATGCGGACCGGTATGCGGTGTTATCGTTGGAGTTACTCTCAATATTCTTTATTCTATAATATATTCGTGGACATATGCCTGTTATGCCATAGTAAGTGTTTCTATAGCAGTTGTTGCTGGAATTTGCATAAGTAAGGATTATATGAAAACACTGCTTGGTGCACTGACATCAAGCTTTTATATTGCACTTGTTTCGTGTTCTATTTCCGTGATTTTTAATTATATGTTTTTTAATGGTTATACCAATAATATATGGGGTGATGGAGTTATTGAGTCGCTTTTAGGAATAGGATTTAATGATTTATTAAGTCACGTTGCAGGACAATTTTATATTGATTTTCCTGATAAGATCATAACTGTGCTTGCACTCTATATATTTGTAAGGTATGACAAGGGAAAGAACAGATTTGATAAAAGGATAATGACAGCCTGTATATATATCGGGATAGCTGCTATGGCAGCAGTACAGCTTATAGAAGTTAATACACCTAAGTGCGTGTATGCAGCTTTTGATAACAGTAGGAATAACCAGAATAATATAGAAGAAACACCGGATTATAATACTTATCTGCAGACAGTTTACGGAAGAGAAAACGGAATACCAGGCGGCTGTGCCAATGATATAGCACAGACTAATGATGGAATACTATGGATAGGAACCTATGGTGGTTTATACAGGTATAATGGTACAGAGTTTAAATGGGTGGATGAATATGCCTCTGTTAAGACTGTAAACTGTCTGTATAAAGATGAAGAGGGCAGATTATGGATAGGAACCAATGATGGCGGCGTATCGATAATGATTGATGAAACAATCATAAATGTTGTATCAGAAAAGGAGGGATTATCAGCTGATTCCGTAAAGTGTATAACACAGGGTTCTGATGGTGATTACTATATTGGTACGACAGGTGCTATGTCAATAGTTTCTCTTGCAGATGGATTAACAGTTAAAAGCTATATAGATGATATAAAATATGCTGTAAGTGCAGACTCTGATAAGAATGGTAACATAGCAGTTGTCAGCGATAATGGACAGCTAAGTATTGTAAAAAATGCAGCAGTTATTTCAGAATATAGTGCATCAGATGGTGGAAGATATACAACGTGTTCATTTGATGATGCGGGTATGCTTTATGTGGGAACATCAAAAGGAAATATAGATAAATATGAATATGATTTATATAATAACGCTTATGTACTTAAGGAAAGTGTAAGCTGTAATGAGCTTAATAATATTAAAGAAATATATTTTGTAGATAACACATTAACAGAAAATGGCACACTTTTTGTATGTGCAGATAATGGTACAGGATATTATGACAGTCAGAATCAATTTATAAACATTGATACAGGCAGCTTTAATAATTCAATAGATCATATGACAGCAGATTATCAGGGAAATCTCTGGTTTACATCATCAAGACTTGGGCTGTTAAGATTAAGCAGATCAGCGTTTACACAGCTTAATTATGAACATAGTGATGAAAAGCTGGTTGTAAATACAGTTACAATGTGGAATGGAAATTATTATATAGGTACAGATAGTGGAATTGCCGTTTCATATGCAGCTGCAGGCAGTATTACAGCTGATAGTGATTATATTCAAAAGCTGGACAGCGATTTAAAGGAGCTTGTGAATAAACTTGTAAAAGAGCTTGATAACGTAAGAATAAGGTGCATAACAACGGACAGTAAAAATAATATGTGGATATGCACAACAGGCAAAGGAATATATGAGGTTACATATAGTGGTGAAATTATAAGATATGATGAGAATAACGGACTAAGTGGAAACAGATACAGGACTATAACAGAGTTAAGTGATAATACAATGCTTGCAGCAGGTGATACAGGACTTAGTTATATTGTAGATGAAGCTGTCATTGGCAATATAGGTTATTCTATGAAAAACAGTAAGGTTTTATGTACACTTGAAACAGATATACAAGATTATGGAAGAGTTATACTTGCAGGAACAGATGGCAATGGAATAGAAGTTATTAGTGATGGAAGAGTAATAGATAATTATGATAAGGATGATGGTCTTAGCTCAGCGGTTATATTAAGAATGGTAAAGGATGCTTCTGGCGAGGGTGTATTCATAGTAACAAGTAACAGTCTGTGTTATATGGATAAGACAGGCATTATAAGAATATTGGATAATTTTCCTTACTATAATAATTACAATGTAGTTAATGGGAACAATGATAATCTTTTTGTGCTGGGCTCAGCCGGAATATATGTTGTTGATAAGAGTGCCTTACTTTCTGGAAAAGAACTTGATTATAAGCTGCTTAATGGGGATTGCGGACTTGAAAATGCATTAACACCAAATGCATGGGATTATATTGATGTGAATAATAATTTGTACATGTCAACAGATGATGGTGTAATGATAGTCAATCTCAATGATTATAGTGCCAGAATAAGATCATATCGTATACAGATGAAGTCCGTAAAGGTAGATGGAGAAAGTCTCAGGGTAAAAAGAGGGGAAGAGCTTTATATTGACAGCAAAGCACAGATGATAGAGATGTTCCCAGAGATTATAAACTATTCTGTTAATACACCTTATGTAAGCATATATCTGGAAGGGTATGATGCCGAACCGAGGATAATATTGCAAAGTGATCTAACTAATATAATATATATGAACATACCTGTAGGCACATATATATTTCATTTGTCAGTTCTTGATGAAAATGGCAGGGTGCCAATATCTGAAAACACATATACAATTATTAAGGAAGCAAAGATATATGACTATTGGTGGTTTAAGGTGTATATGGTCGGAATATTTGCACTTACAGTTGCATATCTTACGTGGATAATATTCCATACACAGATTAAAAGAACCCTTGATTTTCAGAAGAAAGAGCTCGAATTCGTAAAGAAACAGCTTGAGATGGGAAATGAAACAGTTCTTACTATTGCAAGGACTGTTGATGCAAAGGATGTTAATACAAGCCAACATTCACTAAGAGTATCTGAGTATTCAGTTATGATAGCAAAGGAGCTTGGATATAGTGATGAAGAATGTGAAAACCTTAGAAAAGCGGCACTGCTTCACGATATAGGAAAGATAGGTATTCCAGACAGAATACTTAACAAACCTGAAAGACTTACAGATGAAGAATATGCCATTATGAAATCACATGTTGAAAAAGGAGCGGAAATACTTAAAAGCTTTACCCTTGTTAACCATGTTGAGGAAGGAGCACTTTATCATCATGAGAGATATGATGGAAAAGGATATATGCATGGTCTTAAGGGGGAAGAGATACCGCTTAATGCAAGAATTATCGGAATAGCAGATACATTTGATGCCATGACAGCTAACAGAGTGTATAGAAAGAAGCTTAATAAGGACTATGTTTTAGGGGAAATACGAAGAGGCAGCGGCACACAGTTTGACCAAAAGCTTGTGGATATTATGCTTAGACTTATTGATAGTGGCAGGATAGACATTGATAATCTGTATAAGGATGGTGAAGCAGATGAAGATAAGTAATATTAAGAAAATATCCGGCAGGGTATTGTCTTATATAGTAAGCAGGGAGAGTATCATAACTCTTATAACATGTGTTGCAGTAAGCATCATCATAGGTGCCTGTATGGTTTATTCAAGAAAAGATGAAGATAAGAGCATCAAGGTAGGGATAATATATGTAGGTGATGCAAGTACTGCATATACAGACAATTTCATAGAGGCACTTGCAGATATTAAGGAAGAGTATGGCGATAAGGTTGAAGTTATGCATATGTATAATGTTGCCGAGGGAACAGAAAGAGAATATCTTGAAAGACTTGTAAATGCAGGCTGCAATCTGATATTTTCTACAAGCTATAACTATGGTGAAACAACTAAGGAGCTGGCTGGAAAGTATCCAGATGTACAGTTTTGTATGGCAACCGGCTCTAACGCTAACGAGGAGCCATACTATGCTAATTATCATACATTTATGGGTGCTATATATGAAGGAAGATATGTAGCAGGAGTTGCGGCAGGCATAAAACTGAAGGAGCTTATATCAGAAGGGATAATAACAGAAAATGAGGCTAAGATAGGATATGTTGCAGCGTATCCTAATGCGGAGGTTATATCAGGATATACAGCTTTTTTGCTTGGAGCAAGATCAGTTGTGGGGAATACTACCATGACGGTAAAGTACACATATAAGTGGAATGATTATCGTACTGAAAAGAAGTATGCAAGAGAACTCATAAATGAGAAGTGTGTTATTATATCACAGCATTCAGATACAGCAGGACCAGCGACTGCCTGTGAGGAAACATCCTCAGATGTACCTGTTTTTAATGTGAGCTATAACCAGAGTATGCTTGATGTAGCACCAACTACATATCTTACGGGGTGTAAGATTAACTGGAAGCCATATATGAAGGCTGCCGTTGATGCAGTTCTTAATGGAAAGGTGGTAGAAAAGAACATCAGAGGTAATATACATGGTAATGATGTGGGAGCCGGCTTTGATGAAGGCTGGGTTTCAATGCTTGAGTTTAATGATATTGTTGTGGCAGATGGCACTAAGGAAATGGTAGCAGATGTTATCGAGCAGTTTAAGAAGGATAGGCTTACTGTGTTTAAAGGTGACTACATAGGCGTAAATACTGACAATCCAAATGATATCATAGACCTTAGTGAAGGCTTTGTGGAAAATAAAGACAGCTCAGCACCATCGTTTAACTATATATTAAAGGACATTATTACGATAGAGTAAAAATACATTATTACGCATTATTACAATAGTACATTATTACGACATTATTACAATAGAGTAAAAACACTTGACTGTACAGCTTTTTATATGATAGAATATGCAGGCTTTAAATGGTTTTATTGGAAACGAAACATCCTCCTGGATGATAACGAACAACACATTGAGTTAAGTTATCATTAAGGAGGATTTTTTTTATGCCCAAAAACAAATTTCAGGACGTAGTATTCACAATTATTATGGCAGCTATTATGGTGTACGGGATGGTTGTTTATAATATAGCTCTTAACACAGGAATAGTTGATGGAACAACTTTTATTGCAGCATTACACGAGTTACCAATAATGGTGCCAGTTGCTTTCATTCTTGAGTTCTTTATAGTTGGAAGGCTGGCAAGGCTGCTGGCATTTACTGTTATGAAGCCAACAGACAGACCACAGTTTATCACATATGCAATATCTATATGTATATGCTGTATCATGTGTCCTGTTATGAGTCTTGTTGCAACAATACTTTTTAAGGAACCATCTTTTGGTATGTGGGTTAAGACATGGGCTATGAATTTCCCTATGGCAATACTTTATCAGATGTTTTACTGTGGACCATTTGTACGTCTTATCTTCAGAGCAATATTTGAAAGAAAAGACAGCAGGCAGAAAGAAGCCATAGAAGCATAATTCCTGCTGCGTTAGTACAGCATTTATTGTGATATTTAATCTTGTGATATTATCCAAGGTATGAGAAAAGCATAACCACTATGCCTAGTATAACAAGTATGACTCCTGTTGCACGGTTAAGTGTTTCAGGAGTAGCTTTGTTTGCGAAGATAGCTGCTATTCTTGCCCATATAAGTGTAAATACGATACATAATATCCACACAGTTATATCAGGTATTCCACCAATCGCGAAGTGTGATACAGCACCAGTAAGGGCAGTAAATGTCATAATAAATACACTAGTTCCGACAGCAGTTTTAAGTTCATATCCAAGTACGGAGGTAAGGATAAGCAGCATCATCATACCGCCGCCGGCACCGATGAAGCCACATATAAAGCCAATTAATATGCCGCACACAACTGACTGAATGGCACGTTTCTTAGCAGATACACCCTCCATGGCTTCCTTTGTAGTCATAACAGGTCTTATGATGAATTTGATTCCAAGAAGGAAAGTCATAAATACAGAGAAGTTTCCCATTGTAGCTGATGGAACAAGGCTTGATACATAACTTCCTACAACAGTGAATATAAGAACACTGACCATCATAATAAGTCCATTTTTAATATCTAGATTCTTGTTTTTTCCATATGTATATGCTGATATGGCACTGGCAAGCACATCAGAAGAAAGTGCAATGCCGACAGCCATATAAGGATCCATTCCTAAAAATGTAATGAGCATAGGGCTGATTACAGCAGCGGCACTCATACCGGCAAATCCAGTACCAAGACCGGCACCCATACCTGCAAAAAAAGTTACAATAATAGTTAAAAATAATGATGACATAATTTATATACCTCCTTGTTTTGCGAAGCAAAATGCGACTGCCCATGCAGGAGCAGAGGTATTTACCTTCTTGTTTTGCGAAGCAAAATGCGACTGCCCACACAGGAGCAGAGGTATTTACCTCTTTTCTGTGCACAATTCTAATAAAAATAGTTTGGTGTCAGGTGCACACCGACCCTAGTTGTCTTCAAGTATCTTATCAAGATTAGCTTCTATCTGTTTCATACCCGAAAAAAAAGCCTCTTTAGTGGCAGTGTCCATATTATCAAAAAGATGTTCAAGAAAATCTTTCTGTAAAACCTGACCTTCTTTAATTATTTCCTCTGCCGCAGGTGTGCATATGAGCTGTGTTTTCCTTCTGTCACCTTTGGTTTCTTTTCGTATGATATAACCATCACACACAAGCCTGTCAACATTGACAGAAACAAGATTAGCTTTGATTTTTCTTACCTCCACAATATCTCTTGCAGTTGTATATTCTGGATTATTTGCAAGAAACATAAGAATATCGAAAGCTGTCTGTGGAAGATTAAACTTATGTAAAAGCGGTTTGCATACTGAGTTATATGCAAGATTGATTTTTTGTGCGAATTCAATTCCTGAGTTCATAAGAGAATCAGCCTCCTTGTAGTTAAATATAAATTACAAAAATGAATAGTTCAAATTTGAAGTATTATAACACGTTTATATTGATAAGTAAAGAGCGTAAATGCAGTTTTAGATTTGTACAGTTTTGCTTTATTTATTAGCTTTTTTATGTTTTTTATCTTCAATATAGTGCATTTCGTAATGACGGGTGCTATACTTACTTACAACAAAAATATGCGCACACCTGACACAGACTCGATATGCGTAAAAACACGCAGAAATGGAGACTAGTGTGAAAAATAAGATTTTTCACACGCAAGATTTGTGCTTTGCACAAACTTGAGATGCGCTGAGAAGCAGCGCAAGAATGGAGGATTATTATGAAAATATTTTTTTATGCCCTTAGGGAATATGATGAGAAGAAATATGTTGAGAAATTCGCAGAGCAGTATTCATTTGAGTATGGTTTTCATCAGATTATCCTTCAATGTATAATGTAGAACTGGCTGAAGGTTATGATGCAATATCAATAATAAACAATCCCATGTACCCGGAAATACTTGATGCATTTCATAAGAAGGGCATTAAGTACATATCAACAAGAAGCATAGGTTATGAGCATATTGATATTAAGTATGCACATTCAATAGGTATGAGAGCAGTCCACGTAGTGTATTCACCAAATAGTGTTGCGAATTATGCGATTATGCTTATGCTTATGGCCTGCCGCAATATGCCTTGGATAATGAAAAAAGCGGATTGTCAGGACTACTCATTAAAGGGAAAAGTCGGAAAAGAATTATCAACATCAACAGTCGGAGTAATAGGAACGGGTAATATAGGTAAGACGGTGGTTAAGCATTTATCTGGCTTTGGATGCCGTATATTAGCATATTCATGTTATGATGATGAAGAAGTGAAAAAGTATGCAGAGTATGTAAGCTTTGATGAGCTTCTTACGAATTCAGATATTATAACATTACACGTTCCTGGAAATGCTGAAAATACACATCTTATTGATGAGGCAGCATTTAAGAAAATGAAGGATGGAGTAATAATAGTCAATACAGCCAGAGGCCTTATAGTGGATACACAGGCACTTATAGCTGCATTAAAGAGTGGAAAGGTAGGATTTGCCGCACTTGATACTTTTGAGGGAGAGGCAGGCTTATACTACCTTAATAAGGAAACTGAAAAGCTTGATAATGACAATATGGCAGTTTTAAAGAGCTTTCCTAATGTAATACTCTCACCTCATATGGCATTCTATACAGAGCAGGCGGTGTCCGATATGGTTGAGAATTCAATAAAGGGAATACTAGGCTTGGAAAATGGTGACAATAGTCTGGAGGTTATGTAGTTTTAACAGCCAGATGTGATAAGGGTAAAAATGAATTCCTGAAATTTTTTTTTTGGAATAGTAAGCCCTCCTTATAAAAATAATAAAAAGTTTCATATAAACACAAAAATGTCGCCTATCCGTCTGACAATGGATAAGCGACATTTTATGTCATATTTATTTTATCAAGTATTGTGAATTTGACTTGCTATTTTGTGTTGGTGTATGTAGTAAAATAGTGTATAATTATTAACAAGATATGAATGTGAAATGCAATTATGTTATTAGGAGGAAAATGATATGAAGTGGGGAATTCTGGCTACAGGTAATATTGCAAAAAAATTTGCATCAACTATAAATCAGATGAGTAATGAAAATGAACAGCTTGCAGCAGTAGGCTCACGGCACATGGATAGTGCAAAAGCTTTTGCCAGGGAGTATGATATTCCACGATATTATGATTCTTATGAAGCATTGGTAAATGATCCTGATGTTGAGGCTGTTTATGTAGCAACACCGAATAGTCTGCATTATGAGAATTGCAGACTTTGTCTTGAGCATGGTAAGCATGTACTTTGTGAAAAGCCATTTACAATAAATGAGAAACAGGCACAGGAGCTGTACAGGCTGGCAAAGGATAAGCATCTTTTTATTATGGAGGGATTATGGATATGGTTTCTGCCATTGTATAATCGTCTGCGTAATATCCTGCTTCAGGAAACAATAGGAGAAATTAAACATATTTCCTGTCAGTATGGATTTGTTGCAACGGGTGCCAGAAAAGAGCGTAAATTTAACTCTGCACTTGGTGGAGGTGCTCTGTTGGATATAGGAATTTACAATCTGGGATTTTTGCGTATTGTTACAGGGTGTGATCCGCAGAATGTAGAAACCACAAAAGTACATATTAATGAGAATGGAACAGATGATTACAGTTGTCTCAAACTGACATATAATGATGGATGTATTGCAGAATCAGTCCAGACAATAGGAGAGGAATTAAAACGTAATGCCAGAATTGAGGGAACAAAGGGAAGTATATATTTGCCGGATTTCCAACATGCAAAGACCTTGATACTTGAGGTGGAGGGTAAAGAACCGGAAACAATCGAGTGCCCGGTTGATATAAATGGATTTGAATATGAGATTCGTGAAGCAGGCAGATGCATAGCATCAGGAAATAGTGCCAGTGCTATTTATACACCGGAAGATAGTATTGCACTTACAAGGCTGATGTATGATATCCGTATGAGCTGGAATATGATATTTGATGGTGAGATACAGGCATAAAAACCGACTAAATAGCTTATTTTAAATAAATTGGCATTGCATAATAATAAAGAATATACTTTATAAAGTTGTGTAATGCGAATTAGCGAAACAAATTAAATTTAATAAGCATTTTAAAGAATGGGGGAAGCATTGCTATTCATTAATATATAATGAATAAGCGGGGCATAAAAATCATGGCAATTGCTAAAATGGGAAAACTTGTTGAAGTTGATATAAGAAAGCTCTGGGAGCATGAGCAGTATGATTTTTCTAAATGGCTTTCAGATAAAGAAAATCTGGAACTACTTAATGATGCCATTGGGCTTTCATTAACAGAGGTTGAGACAGAAGTATATGTCGGTGCTTACAGATGTGACTTGGTGGGAAAAGATGAGGTTACTGGTGAAAAGGTTATTATTGAAAACCAGCTGGAAGCTTCAAACCATGACCATTTGGGGAAAATTATTACATATGCGTCAGGACTTGATGCCAATGTAATTGTATGGATTGTAAAGGAAGCGAGAGAAGAACACAGAAGTGCTGTAGAATGGCTTAATAATAATACATCTACAAATATTAACTTCTTTCTTATTGAGGTTCATGCATACAAAATTGGCGATTCTAATCCGGCTCCTATGTTTGAGGTAGTCGAAAAGCCTAACGGCTTTATTAAAAATGCCAAAAATCAGTCGGGTTCTTCGGATCTTAATAAATCGCAGTCTGAAAGACTTGAATTCTGGACGCAGTTTAATGATGTTATAGTGGAGCGGGGAAAGCCATTTAAGATTAGAAAGGCTTCTACGGATCACTGGTATGATATTGCCATTGGAACTAGTGTTGGACATGTTGCTCTTAATCTGGTAAATAAAGAAGGCTGTGTTGTTGTTGAATTGTACATAAATGATGATAAGAAGGCTTCAAGAATAATGCATAAGATTTATGGACTTAATTTTGATGATCATTCAAATTATGGTGAATTAATGAATGAGATGATAGACAAGGCGGTTAAGTTTATAAGTGTATTTAAAAAATATATGAAATAAAAAAGAAAATGAGTGTCAGCCGTTTGGATTTGAAAAGGATCAAATGGCTGATTTTTTATGTCAGGAGGTTTCTATTTGAATTACTGTTATTATTTTTTATGTTAATATGAAAATAGAAAGAGCAGAACTTGAAATGACATTAATTGACAAATTACGACAAAAAAGAAAAAAATATTTGTTTATGTGGTATAATATTTCAGAAGCAATAATGTATAAACTAAACGGATAGGAAACGGGGGCTATTTTTTGAGAATACTGTTTTGTAACATTGCATGGATGGATTATTATAAGGGAATTGTTCCGGGAAAAGATGAGCCAAAAAACGGAGGTTCATATGTAAAGGATACGAAAGATGCACATGAAAAGTATAATTTTAAGCCGGAACTCTTAAAACTAAAGGGATTCCCTGAAGGTGAGTATTGTCTTGGATTTGTGGAGACGAAAAGTACCAGCGCCGGGAAAAGGAACCAGCTAAATATTGAAAAGATAGAGGGCTGCAGTGATCTTAAAAATGATACAGAAGTTGATGATGTGCTGGTTGTGTACTGTGCATTATATCCGGACTCTTTTGATAAGGAAACATATGTTGTAGGCTGGTATAAACATGCGACAGTTTACAGACGATACGAAAAGCTGGAGTTTGATACTGAAGCTTCAGATAATGAAAGGTCAGATAATGAGTCAGCAGCAGATGAAAAATATATCCAGTTATACAATGCAATTGCATTAAAGGAAGATTGTGTTTTGCTTCCAAGGTCGCAAAGGCGAAAGACATTCTGGAGAGTGCCAAGAAAGAAAAAGGGTGTGGCATTCGGATTTGGACAGTCAAATGTATGGTTTGCAAGAGGAGAAGATGATAATAAGTATTTATCTGATTTTCTTGACAGGCTTGAGAATCAGATTGAAACCTATGATGGTGAAAACTGGATAGACAGATATGCAGAGTAGAAAAGGAGAGATGAATGCAGCGGGATATTAATACACTGATAGAGGATATTGTTAATGAGGAAATAATTAATGCAAAGAAGAATATAATTATTAAAATTCAGGAAGCATTTTTAACTAGCGGGATATCCGATGAATTATTCAAGGTGAAAGATGTACCCTTACATGAGATAGGATTTAGTGTCAGAGTCGAGAATGCACTCAGGCGTTCCGGAATAAATTCGTTAAAATAATTGGTTCTCTGTTCCAGATGTGATTTATTGAGGGTAAGAAATTTAGGTAAAAAAGGAAGGGCAGAGCTTGAAGCACTTCTTTTGGATAAGTATGGGGTTACTTTAAGAGAAGGATTAAAAATTTAGTGCTTAAAAAGACATGATAACAGTTCTTATACTATAAAGGCAGTATATGTATGGGAAAATCGGTATTGACCGAGCTCTTTGAGCGAGGGATACTTCTTGTCCGAAGGGCAAGAAGGTGTAACTGAGAATACTTAGATCAATCGAAGTTTTTAGGGCTAAAGCCAATATAAATAATACTAGACAGGTTTGTCCAATAGCGTAAATACGGCATTTTCTCGCTTTGTGTCGTGTTATGTTTAGTAGAATAATATTACTCTGTCAATGAAAGGAGGAAACAGTATGGATCAGAAAAAGATTGGACGTTTCTTAAAAGAACTTAGGAAAGAAAAGGATATTACACAGGAACAGCTTGCCGAAAAGATAAAAGTTTCAGGCCGAACGGTTTCTAGATGGGAAACAGGTGTTTGAGTTATAATAGGACCAAGTTAGATGAAACCCAGTAAAATCAAGGGGTTATGCCTAATTTAGTCCTTATTTTTATACCAATTTAGCGGTAGATAAGGCAGCGCTGTTATATCAAAACCGAAAATCCAAGTCAGTATCACAGATGTCCGCAATCAGTCTGAGAGTGAATCTGTGTGCTTAGATTAGGTACAATTTTATATCAAAAACATTTAGTGAGGACTAAATTAGCACTTGAGATGGAATATTCCATCAGCTGGTTTGATCCTCTATTTATTTGAGAGGAGTGGTCGAATGGGCAAAGTGTTAATTTGGTTCGTAATCATTATTAGTACAGTGGTTCTCTACTGTCTTATGAAAGTTAAGGCAGAGAGTGATGAACTGTATTTAGATAAGGTTTTTTATGATGAAAACAGTATATCATATGCGTTCATGCATTGAAAATACTGTTCAGTTAAGAAATGCTGTATTTTTTTGGTGCACTAATGCGTAGAAAGCAGGTGTATGATGAGTTCAAATCATTTTTTTGTGTATGACAAAAAGACAGATTGCATATCTGCCTCATAATGCAGTATAATGGTAACGAGATTTATGCAACCCGATACATGAAATCCCTATTTCTCTTTGGACGGAGGTGGATAGGATATTTTCGAT